>Ga0224501_10000009_pt1 | contig 264612 bp, 264 predicted proteins | sample SF_Oct11_sed_USG_4_FD_169105 | JGI IMG/M metagenome (GOLD analysis project Ga0224501, IMG submission 169105) | Sediment microbial communities from San Francisco Bay, California, United States - SF_Oct11_sed_USGS_8_1 | ecosystem: Environmental > Aquatic > Marine > Sediment | place: USA...
AGAAAATGGAAGCGAGCTTGTCCGTAATAAAAAATACCAACCCCTTGATTATATTGAAATCAAGGATTTTATTTGGCCGAAAAGCCGGGTTGCAACTCATACATTTCGGCCAGCGAATTTAAGTTAGCTGTCAGGAAAACGCGCATGAAGGCATCGATAGTGGTTTTGATCATGGCTGGTATTTGCCAGCCAGTGTTTGCCGACGAGTGCCAATTCGATCAAGAAGCCCGCGTTGAACGTAATATTCAACTTAAGGAGAAATATCCAGGAAGCTATCTTATCGAGAATAACCTGGTTTTAGTCGTTCCTGTCGCCGAGGGGCGAGTAGAAATCACCATTGGCGGTTGTGAGCACTATGGAGTGTCGGTTGAGCTAAAAACAAAAATCGGAACGAAATACCAGAGCGAATCCGAACTAATGGCTCTGATCGTCCGCTTGGCACGAAGCTACTCACAAGGGATAGTGGATACCAATATTTTGGAGCGAGTAATCAAGGAAAAGCAATGGATGCAACCGGGTCCTCCGAGAGCATACCTTCTTAACTACGAGGATGAGGCGACGTTCGAGGTGTATGTGTGGCGCGATGACGAAACGTATGTGTTTGGGTTTAATTATTACAGCTAACCACCGCATCCACAGGACGGCGTCGCTAACGCGCCGCCGCCCGTGAAGCGGCTCGTTAGGTGTAAAAATGAATCTCATCGCTCTTGCTCTGGCATCAACATTAACCTGCCAACCAGCCCTCAATAAGGGATTGGTGGGCCTTTGGGAGTCCACCTCAATCTCAAAAGGTGGGATTGGAAACAATATCGAGTTCAGGATTGACGGATCTTATGTTGCAGCAGTAACTGTGCTTGTTGACCTGCGTTATGAAGTAAAAAATGGGAAGCTTTACACTGGCAAAAACACTGGAGAGCCGGTGTCGTACGAGGCAGGCACAGAAATAAAAGTCGATAACAACACTTTGATACTAATAGGACAGAATGGTGAAAAAGAGGTTAGAAACAGGATAAGCCCAGGAAGAGCCAATTCCATCGTAGGAAAGTATAAATATCGGCATTACACAGGCGCAATTGCCTATGAGAAATTTACGGCCGATGGGCTGATGCAGTTCAGACTCCCAATGCAATCTACACGTGGTTGCTATTTAGTAACTGGAAATGAAGTCAAGGTTACTTCACCAAACCAAGAAGCAAAAACTCTACAGTACAAACTGAGCGCGGGTCGGTTAGTTTTGGTCGATCAGAAGAACCCATCAACATATAAGCATGTAAAAGATGGCGCGTGGTATGAAAGTGGAAACATTGACTATAAGCCACCAGATAAATGAAACACCTAACTTCGCGTTCGAGGCCGACGCGGTGATACGGCGTACCGTTTCTTGGTCTGGTCGTGCCCCGCGCGGCTCAACGCAGCGTTAGGCATTCTAAATGAACAAAGAAATGGCCATAAAAAAATATATTACGACTCTGCCAGGAGCCCTTAAGAGCCGGTATGGCGGCTCTGGTTTATCAGGTTATACGGAAGGCCAGGTAGTTACGACAGTGCAGAAACTAAAATTAAACCAAGAGTACATAAACTATGCGTTGCTTATGTTTTGTGGCAAAAAGGTGTTGATAGATAATGGGAATACTTCAGATAATCTTTTAAAAATGATTGAGTATCTAGATAGTAAAGGCTACTCCGGAAATAATATTGGTGCTAGTGGCGATGGCTCTAATGGGTTTACTGGTTTTATTGGACGACTATTTGAAGCTGGTGACATGGGGGACTTTGATGGCGGTGATGGAGATGGTTAGATGCCTAACAAGAACATCAATGCGTTCGCTTCGCTCACTTGGACGCGCTACCGCGCGCCCATTATGTAATCGTTATGCCTATAAGAATAAAATTGGTCAGCACCCGTTTATACTGGAAAAAATATCCAGCGATGGGGCTTAGAAACAATTCAAAGGGTGCTGAGGCCCTGTTTTACCTACAGCACATGGCGATTTATTTGATCATGTAGCGAGGCGAAATATACTTGCGCTGCATACGAGGTAACGAATGGAGATTCTGGGTTGGGCGTTTTTGGGCGGCATTGTTGGCGCCATTTTGATGGACATTACGGAGCACTTTGCCGGCAGACTTGGTGTTACCAGTGGTGTCAGTGTTGGGCTGGTGGGTCGCTGGTTTCTTGGCCTGTTGCGCGGCCGCTTTGCTTATAATGATATTCAGGATTCGCTCCCGCACAGACACGAGGTCAAGGCGGGCTGGGTGTTTCATTTTCTTGTTGGTGGCGGCGGTGTTGCACTTGTGTACCCGCTTGTGCTCCAGGCATCAGGTGTTTCGCTGGCCATCAATCATCTGCTGGGCGGCGTAGTGTTTGGCCTGGCAACGTCGATTCTTCCATGGTTTATCCTGCTTCCGTCTTTCGGCTGGGGAGTGTTCGGGCGACAAGGCCCGCAAGGCTCCAATGCCTTGCTTGCCAGTACGTTGTCTCATATTCCCTATGGTCTCGGCGTCGGCGGTGTTATTGCCATCGGGTTGTCGTAGCACCTGGAGCCGGCGTGTACAAAAACCAGGTCAAAGAGGATTTGGCGCTTACATAAATACTCAACGGTAACCGGATCGGCTTCATCCGCGCGGAAAGCTCTGAGCGCCGCAGGAACCAAAAGGGTCTGGCTCAATTGAAATTGGTCCGACGTCTTTTGGCAGTGCGCACGAACGTGTTATACAGTTAAACCGAGTTACACTACCTGGAAAAGGAGATTCCATGAGCAAGGAAGATGAAACCGACAACTATCGGTTCACTATCGAGCTGTCAAAGTCGGATGTTTATATATTGCTTTTTCTCGTAGCCATGGTTGCCGGCTGGACTTTCGGTTCGGCGATCTGGCTTTCTTGAGCGCAGTGCTGCGAGAGCATTTTCAAGGCGGCTTCGGTCGCCTTGTTTATGGCCCCTGGAAGCGGGGGGACAGAGGTTGCCCCGTTTGACAGGCCTCCGTTTGCCGTTTGAGCCGGTCGGCTGGGCCACGATTCCTCCCGGCAAAGCCGCGCTATCCCGATCAGTCTGCCTGGTTCCACCATGTGCTGTGGACCGCCTTTTTCCGGTATTTTTGTGGCCTTGCCACGACATCTTGACGAACGCCTTTTTTGTGATAAAGTAAACGAACGTTCACTAACTTAAAGGAGTTCCACAATGATCAGTCCAGACGCCACACTCGACGCCAGCGGTATGAACTGTCCGTTGCCCATTCTTCATACCAAGAAGAGCATCGGCAAGCTGGCTTCCGGGCAGGTGCTGCAGGTGACCGCTACCGATCCGGGTTCGGTCAAGGATATGGAAGCCTTCTGTAACCAAACCGGCAACGAGCTGATTGCTTCCAGCGAAGTGAACGGCAAGTACGTGTTTGATATTCGCAAGGCCTGATCGCGCCTGCATGACCAAGCGCCTGAAGGCCACGGAGAGAAAAGCCTCGATCCTCGCGGTAGCCAAGGTCCTGTTTGCGGACAAGGGTTACCACGGGGTGTCGGTGGATGACATCGCCAACCGGCTGGGTGTGAGCCCGGCCGTGTTGTACCGGCATTTCAGCTCCAAGGAAGCACTGTACGAAGCGGTGTTGCGCGAAATGTCGGAAAAGCGCGAAGACTATGTACGTGCCGCGCTGGCCGAGCCATCAGATTTTCAGAGTATTCTCACGCGCATGACCGAGGTGTTTGTTGAGGCGATCTCGCGGGACCCGGATTACCTGCGCATGGAACTCATGAGTGCGTTGGAAGGCACGCCGGCGGCCAACAGCTTTTTTGAAAATCGCTGGCGCTCTTTTGTTGATTATATTGAGTTCAGCCTGGCCGAACTGGTCGAGGCGGGCCGTGTCGGTGATGTCGATCCGCGCATGGCCAGCCTGTTGTTCCAGGGCATGCTGCGTGAAGCGCTGTACAGCAAATGCATACTCAAGGACAAGCGTTACCGGGACTTCACATTAATCAACCTGGTCAGGCAGTTGATACCCTTGTTTATGGCCGCCATCGGCTACAAGCGCTAGTTTGAGCGCACCGGATCAGGGGCGTGTTATGAGCGTGTTTCTTGCCCAATCAAAAATCGGTGTCGGCTGCTCCTGGTCAGCACCACAAACCTCGCCAGCAACAATACTGCGGCAACACCCAGTCCCAGTATGCAACCCCACCATAATCCCTTGGCGCCCATGCCATGACTGATGCCAAAGTAATACCCGGAAGGTATGCCAACAACCCAGTAGGCGATAAAGGTAATGATGGCAGGGATGGCCGTATCTTTCATGCCCTGCAGTGATCCGTTGGCGGCGACCTGTATGCCATCAAACACCTGGAACAGCCCGGCGATGATGATTAGCTGGATAGCAACGGCGGCAACGTGTTCGTCGCTGGAATAGATTGAGACAATCTGCTCCGGGAAGCTGATCAGCAAGGCGGCGAATACGATCATCACTGCCAACGACATGGTAATGGCCGTGTAGCCGGAACGTCGCGCCTTGATCATGTCACCCGCACCCATGGCATTGCCGACACGAATCGTCGCGGCGCGTCCAAAGCCCAGCGGCACCATGAATGTCAGCGAGGCAAAGTTGATGGCGACCTGGTGCGCGGCGGCGCTGACGACACCGAGTTTGCCCATTAGCAGCGAGATCGTGCTGAACATGCCCACTTCCATCAATAACATCATGGCGATGGGAAACCCGATAGCAACGATTTCGCGAATCAGTTCCGGGCGCGGCGAGCTGAAGCGCGAAAACAGTTCATAAACCCTGTAACGTTGGCTGCGGGCGACATATCCCAGCAGCAGGATGGCGTTAATCCAGACAACGATGGCTGATGATACGCCGGCGCCCGGCGCGCCCATGGCCGGCATGCCCAGGTGACCGAACATGAAGATGTAATTGCCAACTATGTTCAGCAGGAAACCGATGATCTGGCAGACCATGATTGGGCGCGTAATGCCCAGGCCTTCATTGGTAAAGCGCAAGGCCAGGAACAGCGCAACCCCGGGCATGCCCCAGGAATAGGCAGCCAGGTATTTTGACGTGATATCAATGGCGGCGGCATCAATGGACAGCCACGGCATGATGCCGGATACATAACGCACGGCGATAATGCTGGGTATGGACGACAGCAGCGCAAACCACAAGGCGTGCTGGAACACCGGCGCCACGCGTTCGGGTTTGTTGGCGCCAACGTGGTGGGCGATGATGGGCGAGACCGCGATAAACACACCCAGCATGAACAGGAAGACCAGCACCCACAGGCTGCTGCCCATGGCCACGGCGGCAAGATCCAGCGCGCTGATACGACCGGCCATGATGGTATCGACAAAGCCCATGCCCAGCTGGAACACGTTGGCGATAATCAGCGGTGTCGACAGCCGAAGAATGTGTTGTATTTCTTTTTTGATCACCTGACAGCTTCCCGTACCTAGAGACTTCAAGCTGCAAGACCGGGACAGGTCGCGAGTGCTTGTGTTGTGTTACGACAGTGAGTGGCCGATCATACCTGTTGCAATGAGTGCGGCGCCATAGGCAGCCGCATCGTGTTTGGCGGTTGCAACGGCAACGCCCAGGTGAGCCTGGCGGATGTGTGTCCAGGCTGCGTTACGGCCACCACCCCCTGCCGTGTATACCTGCTTCAACGGCGCGGCCCCCAGTTGTGCCAACAGGTCATAGCCCAGTTTTTCGATGTTTGCCATGGCTTCGAGCATGCCCTGGAAAAATGTCACATCGTCATCGGGCCGTGGTTGCAGTTGCGGCAGCTTGTCCGGATCGTTGACCGGGAAGCGTTCGCCCGGCGCGGGCAGCGGGTAGTAGTCGAGGCCGGTGGGCTGGTCCGGTTGCAGCCCGGGCGTCATGGCATCCAGTTGTTCAATACTGAAATACTTTAATAATGTACCGCCACCACAGTTGGAGGCGCCGCCGGCGAGCCAGTACTTGCCGAGGCGATGTGAATACACGCCATGGCGGGCGGAAAATACCGCCGTGTCCGAGAGCAGTTTCAGCGCCAGGGTGCTGCCCAGTGATGTCACCGCCAGGCCCGGCTGCCAATTGATCGTCGGTCCGGCTGCGGCAATAAATGCGGCAATGCTATCAGTGGTGCCGGCCATCACCCGGGTATCGGTGCGAAACCCGAACCGGGCAATGGCTTCGGCGCATACTGGCCCGAAATCGGCGCCGCAAGGCTGAATCTCGGGCAGCAAACCGGTATCAATGTCTTCAGTAACCAGCAGATCGGTTAACCAGTCGGGCCAGCAGTGAGTGGCCGGGTCCCAGCCCAGCTTCAGGCCGTTGTTGGCATCGGATTGGTTCCAGTGGCCGGTAAATTGACCGGCAATCCAGTCAGCCTGTTGCAATACGTGGTGCGTGTTGGCCAGTAAAGCTTGATCCTGCCACCAAAGCAGCTTGGCCAGGGCGCTGCTCGCACTTATTGCTGCGCTGCCGGCACCGTCCGTGGTGCTGCCGGCCGCCGCGGCAATGCGCGCGGCCTGGTCCCGGGCGCGGGCATCGTTATACATGAGTGCGTCGCCCGCGGCTTGGCCGGCCGAGTCGGTGCGCAGCAGTGTGCCCGAGGTGCCATCGACCGCCAGTGCGCGAATCGACGAGGCGGGAACGGAGGCAAACAGCTTGGCCAGGGTGTCAGTAACCGCTCGCCACCAAATGGCCGGGTCCTGGCTGATGGCATCGCCATCGCGAACCGGCGCCGGCATGGGAGTTTGGGCCTGGGCCCGGGTGTTGCCGCCGCGGTCGATGACCACGGCGCGCACGCCGCTGGTGCCGACATCGATGCCTAGATACAGGTCCTGGTTCGCGGCGGCCAGCGTCTTGATCCTATTCGCCGTGGCCTTTCAGTGCCGAGCCGCTGCGTGGTTTTACGCCCCGGCTCTCGTCACCCTGGCGCTCCATTTCCTCACGGGTTGGCAGCGCGCGGGACTCCCTGGGCAGCCAGCCCGGCGGCGGTGCCGGCGGTGCCCAGCCTTCTTTTTGATACTCGGCCTGCACCGTTGTGTAAACTCCGCCACGGACATAAAATTTGGCCCGGAGGCACATGTAGCGGGGCGATGTGGCGGCCACCAGGTCATCCAGAATCTGGTTGGTGACAGCTTCATGAAACGCGCCTTCGTTGCGGTAGGACCAGAAATACAGCTTCAGCGACTTCAGTTCAACGCAGTGTTGATCCGGCACGTACTCGATGTATATGTGGGCGAAATCCGGCTGGCCGGTTTTCGGGCACAGACAGGTGAACTCGGGGGTCTCGATCTCGATGATATAATCCCGCTCAGGGTTGGGATTGTCGAAGGTTTCCAGGTCTTTGGACGGCTTGGTAGGCATGAGTGAATCCGTGTGTTAGCGTTGCGAATCGCCGCGGATTGTAGCGCCTATTTTTTACATAATTAAGCAGAAATTCAGAAATCACAAGGTAGTATGCGTCTTAAACTAGTCAAATTGTCAGGATTCAAATCCTTCGTTGATCCCACTTCGGTGCCGGTCACTTCCAACCTCATTGGCGTGGTCGGCCCGAATGGCTGCGGCAAGTCGAATATTATTGATGCGGTGCGTTGGGTCATGGGCGAGAGTTCGGCCAAGAACCTGCGCGGCGACTCGATGGCCGACGTTATTTTCTCCGGTTCCAATACCCGCAAACCGGTGGGCAAGGCATCGGTGGAGCTGATTTTCGACAACAGCGATGGCCGCGCGCCTGGCCAGTATGCCGGCTTTGGTGAAATCTCCATTCGCCGCGAAGCCTCGCGCGATGGCACCTCGGACTATTTCCTGAACAAGGCCCGTTGCCGCAAAAAGGACATTACCGACCTGTTCCTCGGCACCGGCCTCGGACCGCGCGCCTACTCCATTATCGAGCAGGGCATGGTCACGCGTATTGTCGAAGCCAAGCCTGAAGACCTGCGTGGCTTTCTCGAAGAAGCCGCCGGCATCTCCAAGTACAAGGAGCGTCGCCGCGAAACCGAAAACCGTATCCGCCATGCTCGCGAGAACCTGGAGCGTGTCCAGGATATCCGCCAGGAACTGGAAACCCAGTTGCGCAAGCTCGATCGCCAGTCCAAGGCCGCGGTCAAGTACAAGGAATACAAGCAGGAAGAGCGGCTGGTCAAGGGCCAGTTGTTGTCGCTGCGCTGGAAAAAACTGGATAACAAGCTCGGCGAATTCGATCGCCTGCTGGCCCAGTATGACAACGAACGCGAAGCCATTATTGCCCGCCAGCGCGAAGCCGAGGCACAGATTGAAGCGCTGCGCTCGGAGCACACCGAGGCCAACGATGCGCTGGCCAAGGTGCAGGAAGAATACTATGCACTGGGCGCTGATATTTCCGGCGTCGAGCAGAAGATTCAGCATGCGCGCCAGACCCGCGAACAGCAGTTGCGTGAACAGGAGCAGGTGAACCGCGCCTGGGAAGAAGCCAGCCAGCACCTGACCCAGGACAAGCAGCAGGTGGAACGCCTCACCGGTGAACTGGCCGAGCTGGAACCGTTGCTGCAGGAAGTGCGGAGCAATAACGACAGCCAGCAGCAGGCACGTGAATCGGCCGAGCAGAAGATGAATGACTGGCAGCACGAGTGGCAGCGATTTAACGCCATGGCGGCCGAGCCGGAAAAAACCCGCGATGTGCAGCGTTCACGTATTCAGCAGACCGAGCAGCACCTGGAATCATTGAAACAGCGTCAGTCCCGACTGGGCGACGAAGCGGCAAGTATTGATACCGAGCTGGCCGGCGAAGACCTCGATGGCTTGCGCAGTCGCGCGGCCGAACTGGATCGCCAGTCGCAGGAGCACGAATCGCAACTCGAATCCGTGAATACCCGGGTGCGTGAACTGCGCGAGCAGCTTGATGAAGACGGTGTTGCCCTGGAGGAGCATCGTGGCCAGGCGCATACCATGCAGGCGCGGCTGGCATCATTGCAGGAATTGCAGGATGCGGCGCAAGGCAAGCATGACGAAGCGCTTAATAAATGGTTAGGTGATCACGGCCTGGAGCAGGCGCCGAGACTGGCATCCATGATCGAGGTGGAAGCCGGTTGGGAAAAGGCTGCCGAACGGGTACTGGCGCTGCAATTGTCGGCAGTACGCGTGGACAGCTTCAGCAGCCTTGCTGCCGATGCGGCAACCCTGGAAACCGACCTGGTCATGGTCGATGGCAGTAACATCAACAGCGGCGCCATCGCCGCCGACAGCCTGCTGCACAAGGTCAAGGCCGATGTGTCACTGGCACCGTGGCTGGCCCATGTGCGCGTTGCCGATAATCTTGAAGCTGCCATGGCCAGGCGCAACGACCTGGCGGCTCATGAATCCATTATCACCCGCGATGGTGCCTGGCTGGGCGCCAACTGGCTGAGCATTGTTCATCCTGAGGGTGCGCGTGCCGGCATGCTGCGTCGCCAGCGTGAAATGGATACGCTCACCGGGGAGCTGGCCCGGCACGAAGCCGAAATCCAGCGCCTGGAAGCAGAGCAGGGCAAGCTGCGTCACGAAGTGCAGGAGCTGGATCAGCAGCGCGAAAGCCTGCGCAGGACCCTGAACGAACATAACCAGAAACGTACCGAGGCCCACGCGGCCCTGGGCAGCAAGGAAGCCAGGCTGTCCAACCTGACCGAACGTCGCCAGAAAATTGCTGATGAGCTGGCGGAAATTGGCCAACAACTGACCAACGACGCGGCATCATTGGAAGAAGCGCGCAAGTTGCTGGGTGAAGCCGAAAGCATGTCCGGCAGCCTGGAGCAGCGCCGAGAGGAACTGCAGGCACGACGCAACCAGTACCAGCAACAGCTGGAACAGGTGCGGGCCGATGCCGCCCGTGCCCGTGACCTGTTGCAGGAGCGCGAGGTTGAGCGTCAGCGCATGACCACCTTGCTTGAACAGACCCGTCAAAGTGTCGAGCGCCTGGAAAAGCAGCTGCAGCAGCTGATCAGTCGTCGTGATGAACTCAACCGTACGCTTGCCAATACCGAAGACCCGGCAACGGGACTGAACCAGCAGCGCGAAACCCTGTTGCACAAGCGCCAGGGAGTTGAAGAACAACTGACCGGCGCCCGTCGCCATACCCAGGAGTTGGAAGCGGCAACGCGCGAGCAGGAAAAGAATCGCGCCGAGTGCGAACAGGAAGCCCAGGAATTGCGTGGCAAGACCGAGGAGCAGCGCCTGGCCCGCCAGGAAACATCGGTGCGCCGCGATACCATTGCCGAGCAGGTTGCGGAGACCGGTAACGCGGTCAAGGACTTGCTTGAAGCCATGCCAGAAGAAGCAAGCGAAGCGTCCTGGACCGAAGAGCTGGACAAGATTGGCAAGCGTATTACCCGGTTAGGTCCGATCAACCTGGTTGCCATCGAGGAATTCGAGGAACAAAGCGAGCGCAAAACCTATATCGACAAGCAGTACGACGACCTGACCCAGGCGCTGCAGACCCTGGAAGAGGCCATGGGCAAGATCGACAAGGAAACGCGTACCCGCTTCAAGGAAACCTTTGACAAGGTGAACACCGGCTTGCAGGCCTTGTTCCCGCGCCTGTTTGGTGGCGGTCATGCCTACCTTGAACTGACCGGCGAAGACCTGCTGGATACCGGCGTCTCCATCATGGCGCGTCCGCCGGGCAAGCGTAACAGCACCATTCACCTGTTGTCGGGTGGCGAAAAAGCCCTGACCGCGGTGTCGCTGATCTTCTCCATCTTCCAGCTGAACCCGGCGCCGTTCTGCCTGTTGGACGAAGTCGATGCACCACTTGATGATGCCAACGTTGAACGTTACAGCAAGACCCTGATTGAAATGGCGGCCGAAACCCAGCTGATGTTCATCACCCATAACAAGATCACCATGGAGATCGCGGACCTGTTGCTGGGCGTCACCATGTCTGAACCAGGCGTGTCACGACTGGTATCCGTAGACGTGGAAGAGGCTATGGAAATGGTTGGGTAGGATGCTATGGATCTGCAATCAGCGCTATTACTCATCGGAGCAGTGATTATCGCGATTGTGGTGTTGACCAGCGTCGATCGGGCACGCGCGGCCAAGCGGCTGCGTGAACACAGCCGAACCGCGCCGGCCGGGATTGTCCGCTTTGCGCGGGATGCGCTGAACAATGTTGAAGACCGACTCAAGCCACATACCCGGCTCGATGTAAATCCCGGTCCGCTTCGCGCATCCGGGGCGCGTTCGTTGCGCACCGATGCGCCGATGCCGGAAATTGATCTTGATGCCCTCGATGCCATCGACGGACCCGAGCCGGATTCCTTTATCGAATCACTGGAAGGATTCGAGCAGATGGCGGCCATGCCGCTTGATGTCCGTTATCACGGCGAACTTGATGACGAAGAGGAAATGATCGATGTCGAAACCGGCGAGACCGTCCGCGAGACCGGCAACGCCCGGTCATGTATGCCCAATGAACAAATCGATTTTATCATCAGCCTGCCGGGCAAGGGTCCGGTTCAGCGGGACAAGGCGTTGGGTATATACAAGCAGAACGAATACATGCTCGACAAGCCGCGCAGCATATATGGTTTGCGCTACATCGATGGCACCTGGTCCTGCCTCGATAGCGATCCTGAAACCATGCAATACAGTGACCTGGCGCTGGCTATCCAGTTGGCCGATCGTCATGGCCCGATCAAGGAATCCGAGCTGAACACGTTCAGCCAGTTGGGTCTCAAGCTGGCCGATAACCTGCGTCGCCCATGCAAACACCCGCTGGAATACGAGGATGCGATGGAGCGCGCCGATGCGCTGGATGCGTTCTGCAAACAATTCGATGCCATTGCCAGTATTCAGGTGTTGCCGGAAGTGGCGGCAGGATTCCGGGGCAGCAAGATTCACAAGGCTGCGACCAGCCTGGGCATGAGTTTTGGCCCCATGGACATTTATCATCGAAAGAATAATGAGGCTGTCGGTTGCAAGCATATGTTCAGCATGGCCAACCTGTTTGAGCCAGGCACTTTTAATCGTGAAGGTATGGAAGACAACATGATACGGGGGCTGGTGTTGTTCATGCAGATTCCCCTGGCTGCTGACCCGGCTGCTGCATTTGAGGAAATGGCTCGTGTCGCTGACCAGTTAAGCACGGTTCTTGATGGTCGTATGCAGGATCCGGATGGCAATGAACTGACCCGCAAAGGCATCAAGATCATTGCCGCGCAGATTCAGGAGATGTCACAGCACATGCGCGCCTACACCATCGCTCCCGGAAGCGAGACCGCGTTAAGGTTGTTTAATACATAACGACGAAGGCGGGCGCGCAAGCAGGTCGATAGCCCGTGCGAACAAATGCCTGTACTATACAAGAGTTGATTTGCTCTCCAGGAAAAGAAACCGTGCCAGGGTCCAAGACAAGCCGCGCCGACGCAGGGAAAAAGATCCACAACCTGCGCGAGCAAATCAACCATCACAACTACTTGTACTATGTGCTCGACAAGCCGGAGATTCCCGATGCCGAGTACGATCGCCTGTTTCGTGAACTGCAGGCGCTGGAGCAGCAATTCCCCGACCTGGTAACTGTTGAATCGCCTACCCAGCGTGTTGGCGCCCGGCCCTTGAGCGAGTTCGCCAAGGTCAGGCACAGCATTCCCATGCTGTCGTTGTCCAACGTGTTCGAAGACAATGAACTGGCCGAGTTTCATCGTCGCGTAACCGATCGCCTGGATACGGACAGCATACGTTATACCGCTGAACCCAAGCTCGATGGGCTGGCCATCAGTATCCTGTATGAAGACGGTGTACTGGTACGGGCGGCAACCCGTGGTGATGGCGAAACCGGAGAGGATGTCAGCCATAATGTTCGCACCATTGAAACGGTGCCCTTGAAACTGCAGGGCAAGGTCTTCCCGAAACGCCTCGAGGTACGTGGCGAAGTGTTTATGCCGCTGGCCGGTTTCGAAGCCATGAACCGGCGTTACCGTGAAGCCGGTGAAAAGACTTTTGCCAACCCGCGCAACGCCGCCGCCGGCAGCTTGCGCCAGCTTGATCCACGTATTGCTGCTGAACGCCCGCTGGAAATTTATTTTTATGCCGTTGGCGAAGTCAGTACCGATGCGGTGCTACCGGACTCCCATTACGACCTGTTGCAACAATTACGCAGCTGGGGTTTGCGGATCTGCCCGGAAGTCCGGCAAGTGGATGGCTATCCAGGATGCCTGGAGTATTACCGCGATATCCTGAAGCGTCGCGACACGTTGCCTTATGAAATTGACGGCGTTGTTTACAAGGTGGACAGTCGCCAGCAACAGCAGGAGCTGGGGTTTATTTCACGTGCACCGCGCTGGGCAACAGCGCACAAGTTCCCGGCACAGGAAGAAATGACCGTGCTGGAAGCCATTGATGTGCAGGTCGGGCGTACCGGCGCCATTACCCCGGTGGCCCGGTTGCAACCGGTATTTGTTGGTGGCGTGACTGTTACCAATGCCACCTTGCATAATCGAGACGAAATTGAACGTCTTGATGTGCGTGTTGGTGATACGGTCGTGATTCGTCGTGCCGGTGACGTGATACCGGAAGTGTTATCGGTTGTGACCAGCAAGCGCAAAAAAGGCGCGCGCAAGTTCAAGTTCCCCGCGCATTGCCCGGTCTGTGATTCGGAAATTGTTTACGAACGTGATGGCGTCGTCGCCCGTTGCAGCGGTGGCCTGTACTGTGATGCCCAGCGCATCCAGTCAATTATTCATTTTGCTTCACGCAAGGCCATGGATATAGAAGGCCTTGGCGACAAACTGGTGGAACAGCTGGTGGACAAGGAATTGATCCATGACATCAGCGATATCTTTGTTCTGAATAAGGATGACGTTGCCGCACTGGATCGCATGGCCGACAAGTCGGCCGAAAACCTGCTCAATGCCATCACCCGGGCCAGTGCCACAACACTTAACCGGTTTTTGTTTTCTCTCGGTATTCCGCTGGTGGGCGAGGCCACGGCACTGGCACTGGCCAAGCACTTCGGTAATCTCGACGAGCTCATGAAAGCCGGGGAAGAGCCGTTGCTGGAAGTGCCCGATGTCGGCCCCATCGTCGCGGAAAGTATTCACGCGTTTTTTCATCAACAGCATAACCAGGAAGTTATCCGGCGCCTGCAAGAGCGCGGTGTGCATTGGCCGGATGTCGAGGTCAAGAGTGCGGAACAGTTGCCTTTGGCCGGCAAGACCTTTGTTGTGACCGGTACACTGTCTTCCATGAGCCGTAGCGAAGCCAAGCAGGCGCTGCTGGATCTTGGTGCCAAGGTGGCCGGCAGTGTCTCCAAGAAAACTGACTATGTTGTCGTTGGTGCGGATCCCGGTTCCAAGGCTACCAAGGCAGAGGAGCTGGGGGTGGCGATACTGGATGAAAACCAGTTCCTGAAAATGATCGGTAGCGTGGCCTGATGGCCCGGGCAATGCTCGTCATTTATCTGATGCCGACACAATACCTTTTTTCGCGAACAATTACTTTGCCTGCAAGATTACGGACGATTAAAACTGCTGGTAACTGCCAGGCATCATTTTATCCAGTCCATCAATTCTGCTGCGGTACAAAAAGCCCATTAAAAATAAACAATATAAAAATAGTTTAAAAGATTGCCTTAATGCCTATTGGTTGTGTGGATAACGGGGCGGGCATAGTGTAAAAAATATTTTACATATTCCCCAAACCCGTCTATAAATTTAATGTCAACGGTAAACAATAACTATTAACAATAAGACCATGTCCAGATGGCTTTGCCGTGATACGTCGCTACATGAATCTGCATAGACGGGGGAAACCATGAAACTCACTGGATTGCAAACATTTATAACGTTGTTGTCGTTGTTGGCCGTGACAGTATCCGCGCAGGTTTTGGCGGAGACGAACCCGTTTCCGCACCGGGACAAGTTCAAGGACGTCAAGGTAATGGAGATGGAGGTGCTCAAGGCTACTGCGGAAAATGTCACCATAGTGGATGTTCGCAGTCGCTACGAGTATGACACCTTGCATATCAAGGGCGCTGTGAATATTCCATTGAACAGCGACAGTTTCGGCCAGAGTATTGCCGATATTCAAAAAGCGGAAGGCAAACAGATTGTTTTCTACTGCAATGGCGGAAAGTGCAAAAAGTCATACGAGGCAGTACAAAAGGCGCGCAAGGCCGGTGTTGCCGACTGCATTGCCTATGACGCCGGGATATATGCCTGGGCACAAAAGGTTCCTGAACAAAGCGTGTTGCTGGGAAAGACTCCCATGCGTTCGGCAGACTTTATTGATAACGACCGTTTCAAGTCTCGTCTTATAGATGCCAGGACGTTCGAGGCAAAAAAGAGCGGCGGTGGACTGATCCTGGACATTCGTGACCGGGCACAGCGAGATACCCAGGTATTCCCGTTCGAGGAAGAGCGCGCCGAGCTTCGCGAAATCGACCGGATCAAGCAGATCATTGATAATTCCAGGAAGCAGGGCAAGACGCTACTGGTCTATGACAAGGTCGGCAAGCAGGTGCGCTGGTTCCAGTACCTGCTGGAACGGCAGGGCGTCAAGAACTACTACTTCATGAAGGGTGGATCGGAAGGTTACTACGAGGAAAAGCTGGGCAAGTTCCGCTTTGATCAAGCCGGCGGCTGACGAATAATTTCATTTCATTGCTGCAAATTCAGGGCCGGGTAACCGGCCCTTGTTTTTTTTAACAAGTTTTTTCTTGAACATAACAGCGGGGTATTTGCATTGCATGGCGTTGACGTATACTCGCAGGCAGTAAAGCCACGATCAAAGCGAGGTACCTGGCCATGATAAAATATGTCGAAAAACTGGCAAAATCCCTGCTCGGCATTGACTACAAGGAACTGTCGGAAGAAGAAAAGCGCGTTATCGACAGTATCGCCAGCGAAGAAGTCGTTGTTGAAAATATCAACGATGTTTTCGCCGAGGAAATCACCTTACCGCAGAAAATTGCCGATCATGTTTCGCGCGGTGTCGGCTCCTGGTCATTTATTATCGGTTTCACGTTGTTGATGGCAGGATGGGTGGCATACAACTCGTGGCTGGTGATCAGCCCGGACCGGGTATTCGACCCTTACCCGTACATCCTGCTGAACCTGGGGTTGTCAACCGTAGCGGCATTGCAGGCGCCCATTATCATGATGTCGCAAAACCGCCAGGCGGCCAAGGACAAGCTCAAGGCCGAGGCCACCTATGAAGTCGGGCTCAAGAGTGAGCTCGAGATCATGCTGTTGCACCAGAAGGTGGACGAGTTAAATCACATGCTCAGGGACCTGGGCGCCAGGGAGTCCGGCGAGCAGGTGTAAGCCGTCACATCACAGCCACTTGAACACATCGTGAACAAAAAACACCAGGATCTCAAACGCGATCAGCCAGATAATTATCCATTCCAGCATGGATGAGTGCTTGTGTTTCTGTTCGTCAGAAATCATTTCCAGCAGTTCGTGAATGGTTTCCAGCTTCTTGCTTAACACATCAACGCGTTGCCGAACTTCCAGGTAATCGGCGAGCATGGTGTAAAAGCCATCCAGCTCCGGGTATTCCCAGAAAAAATCGGGTACGTCCAGCAGATCATAACGCAACATGACATCGCTCTTGGCGATGAACAGCTTGCCGCGCATCTGGGCCAGTTCCTTGCCGCGCAGTTTTGAGCTGCCGGTGGTGGCAATATTTTTCGGGATATACGTGGTTTCAACAATGGTATCGGAAACCCGCTGCTCAAACAGCGCCAGCTTGGTGGATTGGGCGATGGCATGACAGACGGCGATGCGCGTCATAATGTCATTGTCAGGCAGGGTGATGTGATCGTTTTTTACCGAGCGACTGCTTTCAATGACTTCGCAGGTGAATTCGTCCTCAATGGTGCTGCCGACCAGGTTACCGGCGCTGTCCCGAATCCGGTCGAGGAAACGCTTGCGGTATTCGAGGCTGGTATTCCAGAACACAACAACGCCGTAATCAAAAACGAAGATATCGCTTTCAAACCACTCGATGTGGATGACATTACGGTAAATGGCATGGCGCTGGTTGGCGAGAAACCCCTGCCGCATGGCGGCAAAATCGAACTGGTCGCTGTAACACAGCGCGTAGATATCGGCGATATTGCTCATCGGGACCTTTCTGGCTTTGCAGGTTAACGGCCACGGGCCTCCATGCGCCGCAGGAATTCGGACATGATTTCCGTGTAGAGTTGATCGCCAAGATACTTGTCTTCGACGCCGGATTCAATGCTCGGGTTGTCATTGACTTCAATGACGACCACGCGCTTGCCGCTTTGCTTGATATCGACACCGTACAGCCCGTTGCCAATCAGCTGGCTGGCCTTGACCGCCGCGTCCAGTACCGCCTTGGGTGTTTCAAATGTGGGCAGCGTGTCATATCCGCCGGACTTGGTTGTGTCGCCATGCTTGTAGATTTGCCAATGGTTGCGCACCATGTAGTAGCGACAGGCGTACAACGGCTTGTTGTTGAGTATGCCGACGCGCCAGTCGTAATCGGTGTACAGGTATTCCTGCGCCAGCAGCAAGGATGATTCCTTTAACAGGGTTTTGACGCCGGCTTCCAGTTCCTCGAATGTTTCCACCTTGATGATGCCTCGCGAAAACGAACCATCAGGAATTTTCAGTACCAGTGGCAGGCCACTTTCTTCGACCAGCGCCTTTAGGTCATCGCGATCCGGCTGGTTCAGCACCATGGTTTTGGGTGTGGGAATATTGTGATTACGCAGCAGGTCAGCCAGGTAAATCTTGTTGGTGCAGCGCAGGATGGACGTCGGGTCATCGATAACGACCATGTCTTCCGATTCCGCCTTCTTGGCGAAGCGGTAGGTGTGGTTATCCACGGCCGTGGTCTCGCGAATGAACAGGCCGTCGTACTCCGGCAGGCGCATGTATTCCTTTCGCGTGATTTGGTCCACGGCAATACCAAGATTGTTGGCCGCTTTCTCGAACAGCTTCAGCGCCTTCTTGTCGCTGGGCGGCATGGCTTCGTTGGGATCCACAAGTATCGCCAGGTCGTAGCGATAGGATTTTCGGGTTCGCGGTTTGCGCCACATCTTCCGGCTGAATTGCTCAAAGGTGGTGGCAAAGGCTTCCTGCTCTGCCGGGTCGACCAGGTTTTTCAGGGACGATGGTCGTACCTGGCGGATTTGCCAGCCGCCCTTGTAGGCCAGCTGCACTTCCAGTATCGGGCACGGGTAGTGCTCAAATACCATTTGTGCGATGCGCGAGTGATCCGGGTTCAGTGCTTCGCCAAACCAGCAGGTGAATTGCAGGGTATCGCCGGCCTTGCCTTCAGGCAGCTTTTGTAACAACTTGTCGGCACCGTCGAGCATCATCGGCAGCCGCGTACCACGGGCAAGGTCATTGATGGTTCCGGCAGACGGGAACACGTGATGGCCACGCGCCTCGGCAAGCAGTGAACAATAATATCCGGTGCCGAGATAGCGATAGCTTCGGCACAGGTTGATTACGCGAACGCGGTTCTTTTTGTCCGCGCCCACCTTGTGAAGATAATCGTCGAAAGTGATGACGTCCTGGCTGGGGTAGTAAGGTTGCCAGTCGCCGGGTTTGTCGACAACGACATAAAAAGCGGTCATGCGTGTTTGTGACTCGGAAAGTCAGGGTGGCATATTCTTTATCGGCTGTTAAAAAAGCACAACAAAAATTTATTGTTGGTGGTCGCCGTCTGTCGGCGATATCATCCAGATTTTTCTGGGGCAGGTATGACGCTGTTAATGACCGACTTTGATCCGGGAATGTTTGCCGATTCCTACCGGTCGGGACGCAGCCGTTTTATTGACGCCTGCGACAGGCTGTCCGGCCCCGCGGTGATAGAGCGCCAAAGTTTCCCGCATCCCTTGCCCGGTCCCGACGGCCAGGAATTGTTCAGCGACGTCGTGTTTGCGGCAACGCGACCGGACCCCGATGCCGTGCTGGTGGTCATGTCCGCCACCCATGGCGTTGAAGGGTTCGCCGGCTCGGCCGTGCAGGCAGACCTGTTGGCACTGTTGCCGACGCTGCTCGCGCAACAGCCCGGTCTTGGCGTGATTCTCATTCACGCGGTCAATCCCTGGGGTTTTGCCTGGTTGCGCCGCTGTGATCACCAGGGCATTGATGTGAATCGCAACTGTATCGATTTTGCATCGGTGCCCGGAAGCAGTTCCGACTTTGATGCGTTATACCATACCGTTTCGGCGCTGGACTGGCGCGATCCGAACGCGATACAGGCGCTGTGGCAAAACCAGTCGATAAACGATTTTGTAGAGCTGTTCGCCCACGGTCATTACCTGGGCGATCAATGCCCGTTTTTTGGCGGCCACGCGCCGGGCTGGAGTCGACAACTGCTGGAAACCGTTGCCTCCCATTCGTGGATTGGCAAGGCCCGCAATATTGCGGTTGTTGATGTGCATACCGGTCTTGGTCCGTACGGCTATGGCGAGTTGATCAATGATCACGTGCCCGGTACGGCCGGTTTTGACCTGGCCTGCAACTGGTACGGCGCCAATGCCACCTCGGCACTCAAGGGTGAATCCTGTTCCGGTGTTAAATCCGGGCTGGTGGACTACCTGTGGCATGATGTCATGGGTGATCGCGGCAGTTTCGTTACCCTGGAGTTCGGCACCTACCCGGTGACCGACTTGCTGACATCGCTGCTGCAGGAGCAGGCATACTATAATGATTGTGCCCGCAACGGTCAGGCGCGATCACTGGATCACGAGGCGGTACAGGCATTGCGAAAATTTTTCTATCCCGAAGAGCGGTCCTGGCAGCAACAGCTGTTGTTCCGCGGTCGCCAGGTTGTCGATCTGGCCGTGGCCGGCATGACCCAGGATTCCCGATCATGAGCCGCGTAACAAAGCCGGAGGTTCTGCTTCGGGCTGCCACCCGGGCCGATATCGGTGAACTGGTTAATATTGAAGCCACCTGCTTCCAGACGGACAAGTTGTCGCGCCGCAGCTTTTTAAACCTGGTGCGCCCGGGACCTCACGACCTGATTGTCGTCGCCGATGGTCAGCGCATTCTTGGTTATGTGTTGAATCTTTATCGTCATGGCACCAACCTGGCGCGTATGTATTCCATTGCCGTGTTGCCCGAAGCCCAGGGCAGGGGGCTGGCCGGCAAGTTGATGGAAGCCGCCGAGGCCGCTGCCATCGCCCGCCACTGTGTGTTCATCCGCCTGGAAGTGAATGTTGGCAACAAGCCGGCATTGGCGCTGTATGAAAAGCGCCACTATCGCCGCATAGGCCGGATTCGTGGTTATTACGAAGATGGCGCCGATGCCAACCGCATGGAAAAACACCTGAACCTGCCGGGCGCGGGTTCAAAGGCCGCCAAGCCCTATTATGAACAAACCACCGATTTTACCTGTGGCCCGGCGTCGCTGATGATGGCCATGAAAACCCTGGACCCGAAATACCGGTTCAGCCGCACCGAGGAACTGCAAATCTGGCGCGAGGCAACAACCATATTCATGACCTCGGGCCATGGCGGTTGTTCGCCGCATGGTCTTGCGCTCAGCGCCTGGCAGCGGGGCTTCAGTGTCAGCCTGTATATCAATTATGCCGAGGCACCGTTTATTGACGGCGTGCGCGATGACGAAAAGAAGGCGGTAATTGAACTGGTACATGAGGACTTCCTGGCACGCATCGACAAGACGCGGATCAGGCTCAATGTGCAGGAAATGGACGGTGCGCAACTGGATGCCATTATCGGCAACGGCGATCCCGTGATTGCACTTATCAGTACCTGGCGTCTTAACCGCAACAAGGCGCCGCACTGGGTTTACGTGACCGGTATCGATGATGAATTTATCTATATTAATGATCCCGATCAGGAGACGGATCCGCACCTGACGGAAATGGACTACATCCATGTCCCGGTGACGCGGCCCATGTTCCAGGGTATGGCGCGTTTCGGTCGCAAGCGCCTGCGCTGCCTGCTGGTATTGCACGGGCTGAGAAAAAAGCGGAACTAATGGCCCGGTAAAATGATTCCCGTGGTAACGGCAACCGGGCTGGCAGAAAACTCACACCCGGTGCAGGCGTTTCTGGTTTTCCCGGTCCAGCGCGGCAACAAAGTGACTTAACCGGTTTTTGTCGCGCGGTTGCAGGTCAATAAAACTTCCACCAATCAACGCCAGGCTGGTGTTGGCAATATTCTTCTTGAACTTGATCTCCAGCGGGCTGCTGATGGTCTTTGTATCATCAACGTGCAGCGTACAACGGGCCAGGCGTTCACCGGTCTTTACATCCTGTACCTCGGTGGCGTTGACGCGAATGCCGATACCGCCAATGGAGATGTCATGCAGTGTGCCCTGGATCGTGGCACCGGTTTCGTCGGCCAGGATCACCAGGATGTTACGGGTGACACCCACTTCAACGCGGTAGTGATTGCGCATTTGTCGTGACAACAGGAACGGCGGCAGGCTGCAACGGTAACTGATGGCGCCGTTTTTTCTGCCCTTGTTAATGACCGTGGTGCTGAATGCCAGTTGCGCGCCACGAAAACGAATCATCATGCGCAGGGTGACACCCTTGTCGACAAAATTGTTGGCGGCCAGCGGTTGCAGCTCATCCAGGTCCAGTGTTTTGCCGTCAGCATTCACGCTTAGTATCATGGAATTGAACAAGTCGTCGCGGTTGTGCAGTTGCACGGTGAACTGGTCGCGCGTTTCCAGGATAGCGTTAAACAGGCCGGCGATGCGCGCCGCCTCGGTAATGCGTTCGATTTCGAAGGTGTTATCGGTGACTGGTTCTTGTTTCAACATGCCAAAAACATTCGGAAAACGGGTTTACTGGTGAATCAGGCCTTTAACCCGGCCTTGCCCGAAGCAGCGTAGTCCAGGCTGCCGTCCGGTCCATAGGTGTTCTCGTTGCCGGACTGGCCGGCAAGAATGGCCATCATGCGGGCAACATGTTGCCGGTACTGCATCATGGCCATGCCATTGATCTGGTTCAGGCGCTGGCAGGCTTCCGCGGCGCGGGTAAAACGAAACCAGGCAGATGCCAGTGACGTGTTGTCACCCGGGTTGTATTCAATAAAGTCGGTAATATTTTGCTGGTTCACGGCCTGGAGCAGCGCCAGGCGTTGCGATTCGATTTGCTCCAGCACCGCTGTGCTGCGGGATTTTTTATCGACAATGCCAAGCAGGCTGTCGACGTCTGAACGGGCCAATGCATCCCGTTCCTGTTCCAGCAGCCCGGTCAAGGCTTCAAGTTCGGCAGTCTCGCGGCCGAGCAACTCTTCCAGTTGACTGGCAGCTTCCTTGCTCACGGGCATTACTCCACGTCACTGCCGTACAGGGCGGCTTCCAGGCTCAACAGGCGCTCGGCGATACGGGCCGGGTTGATGTCATAGCTGCCGTCGGCAATGGCCTGGCGAATGGATTCCACTTTCTGGGTATCCACCACCGGTGTGGCTTCGGCTTGCTTGGCCAGGCGCTGTAACTGGCTGGCAGCTTCAGTCAGGCTCAGCGTGTCCGCTGTTGAAGGCCGGCCGGTCTCGGCGGAGTCCGCCGGCTCCCTTTGCGCAGGCTGTACCTTCGACGCGTTGGCCGCAACCTGGGCAGCGTTGCTGTTGGTGCTGTTAATGTCGATGCTCATTACATTTCTCCGGGTGCTTACACTGTCTTTAGCGGCACGGATTTAACAAACTTTAGAAGAATTTTGACCTTTTTTTACAAAGTCACCTCGACCAGGCCTTTGCCGGCCACAATCGCTTGTATTACCTTGCTGTTTCCATGTGATTTCACCTTAATCCGGTCACCGGTGGCGCCATCGGTGAGCGCTTTGCCAGTCATGCGCACCTCAAGGCTGCCTTGCCTGGTCAGGATGGTGACCTGGTCGCCGCGTTTTACTGCCCGCGGCGGCGCAATATCGATAGCGCCAAGTATCTTGCCCACCGGTGTGTTGCGTTTCAGCTGCTGGCCGAGCACGTGAGCCTTGTCGGTAAAGTAGCCTCGCTGCAGCTCACCCAGGTTGGCGCGCTGTGCCGTGAGGTCCGTATCAGTAATAAGGTGTCGCGCCGGCAATGGCCGGGCGGTACGCCAGACCATGGCAAAGCGGTCAATAGTGACCGGCACGTAAAGCTTCCACGGCGAGGCATCATCACAGCGCACGCCAATGGCGGTATGGCCAAGCAACTTGCGGCCTGTTGGCAGGAATGCTGATAGCGGTAGTGTGCACGCACTCAGCCGCAGTCGCGGGTCCAATGGATTCACCCGAATGTGGGTTTCGATGGTATCGGTCAGCGATGCCTCGACGAATGTCCGCGCCGCCTGGCCAATGGCCTCCAGCGATTGCACCGGTGTGCCGGGCGTCGCCGCCACGGCCGGGCCGGCGGCCAGCAACCCGATCGCGCCAATAAGCCGCCATCCCGGCAATGGTTGCCGGGCCGGATGGCCGTTTGTGTCAGCTTTTTGGCGATTCATGGCGTTATGACGTCCGTTTGCGTGCCCTGGTTGTCTTTGACAAGGTAAGTTGCAAATGGCGTGCCGGGTTTGGGGTGGCATGTTGCCCTCGGCTGTCATTTCGATCTCGTCAGTCATTTCGACCAACGGGAGAAATCTTTCTTGATGTGTGTCGGCTGCGCCGACGGCTTCAAGATTTATTTGCCGGGTCCCGCCCCGGCGGGCGGGTTACTCTCTTGTAGCGACAAGAGAGTAACCAGAGAAACGCCCCCGCTGTCCTTAACCGTCTTGGCCTGCTGTCGCGCCTTCACGACAAATCCGCTCAGAGCTCGCCGGTGAAAAACGGGGTCAGACCCGGTGTATGGGTCTGACCCCGTTTTTCACTCGGGCTCAAACACGCCGAGCGGATTTCGTTCCGGCTCGCGCCACCGCCAAGACAAGGACAGAAGGGGAGGAAACCCTCGAGCCCGGGTTTAGAACGGATTGATCGAGGTCTGACCACGGGAACCCGAAGGGTGAGTCTGCTCTGACTCCTGATCATCAGGTTAGTTGCTTGTCTATCCCGTAATCGAAAATGCCCCAAAACCGGTGTTCCGGTCTATAAAACCAGTGTTATACTAATTATTATCGTACCAAAAGTGTCGTTAAATAGTATGCGGCATCCTATATTGAGATAGGAAGCCGCTACCTATCTACCTCATTTCAGGGTGATAGGAAGCCGCTTCCTAATATACTGTTAGGCATAAAATCAATGATTGAAGAATTAACAAACTATTACCGCCAGAATGGAATATTGTCCACTGGATTCACCTGCCATCATAAAAATCGATGCCAGGGTGATTGCGACAGCTTTACCGGGCCAAAGTCTGCTTTTGTTAGTTCAGGATATGAGGCGCACACCCTACCTAGATTACTTTTCTTGTCGCTAGATTCGGGTAGTGGTGATAAAGCTGATGAAACCAGACTTCCACTGTCTGTAAGGCAACAAGAGGAAGTTAACAGGAATGTCTTGAAGTTGCATAAACATAAGCATTGGTACCGAACTCATGAACTGGCTTGGTACATTCTGGCGAAATTCAATAGCGAGTTACAAATACAAGACGCTAAAAGCTTCTTTGCACACGCCAATTCTGCAAAATGTTGCATGAACAAAAAGCAAAGAAGGAAGGCGGACGCAATTCTATTCAAAAACTGCAGAGGCTATCTTGGTGGTGAATTAGAGATTCTTTCACCGGACATATTGATAACGCAGGGGAATGACGCGAAAAAAGCAATTAAATTACTCAAAGAGAGTACAACTCATACAATAGATGAGTTTGCATCCATAATTAAACTAAATGGAAAGCATATTTTTTGGCTTCACACTTACCACCCCAACAACTGGGGCGCCTTCAACAAGCAGAGAGAGTTTGATAAAACCAACAAGGTTTCACTCGGGTGGGTCAGGTACTCTGATTTAATGTATGAGTTTGTTACTAAAAATGATTGATACCGGGTCGGACCTACGCAAGCTGTTGATAAATGATTGATACCGGGTCGGACCTACGCGAGCTGTTGATGCTATGATTGAAACAATTATATACAGGCCTGATTTTACGCTTAGAGCGCTTGTTTCAGGTGTAAAATGCGGTATCTAAACTTACTAATCGAGAGATGAACGGGATAAGGTGGATGAAGAGATTCGCTGATCGCTATTGCTGCAGGCTCGACGAGATTGGATGCTATTGAATTTGTCTTAACCACAAAACCAACCAGTAAAGGAGATGCGCATGCATGGAATGAATGTTCGTGTTCAGATTCAACCGGGGAAGATCGAGGAGGCGGCGACGTTGCTGCGTGAGCAGGTGATGCCCACCGCCGCCAATTACCGCGGCTTTATACAAAACTTCCTGATTGTTGATGCGCCGAACAATCGCCTGGCGTCGCTGAGTGTCTGGGAGACCGAGGCAGATGCGAAGGCGATTTACGAGGAGGAAGGCGGTTTGTATCAATCCGCGGTGGCCAAGCTGAAACCGTTGCTGGCTGCGCCGCCCGACGCCTGGATGGGCACGCTGACCCGCGTGGACAAGTAGGCAGTCGTTTTGTTGTATTTCAGGCGCCCGGGATGGTGCTCCGGGCGCTGGGAAAAAGCAGGGGAGAATGGTATCGCGGGCATTTGGTTCCGGTTTTCGATATAGTTCTTCCCTGCTCTATATCATAGAAAGACCCGGTGGAACCAAATCTCTACATCTCATTCATTATTGCCTCGGTGGTGTTAATCATCATACCCGGGCCGAACGTGCTGGTGATTGTCTCTACCTCTGTCGCCCATGGTGCCGGCCGGGGGTTGCAGACCGTGGCAGGCACATCGTCGGCCATGGTCGTGCAATTACTGGTTGCAGCGCTGGGCACCAGCTGGGTTGTCCGGTCAGTTAGCGAAGGTTTTAGCTGGTTGCGCTGGCTGGGTGTGGTGTACCTGGTCTACCTGGGTGCGAGCCATCTTGTGCGCTTGTTCAAATCAGCTGATACAGAATACGTGCCGGAAACGGGCCGGGGTACGTTTGCCCGGGGCTTTGCTGTATCCCTGACCAATCCCAAGACTATCCTGTTTTTCAGTGCGTTCCTGCCGCAGTTTGTTTCCTCTGACGAGGCATACCTTGGCCAAATTATGCTGTTGTCTGTGACTTTCCTGGTGCTGGCTACAGTGCTGGATAGCCTGTATGCCTTGCTGGCCGGAAGGCTTGGTGGCCTTGCTCGCGCGTCATTCGCGCAACGGGTTCAGCATGGTGTCAGCGGCGTGTTGTACCTGGCGGCAGGTGCGTGGCTTGCTGCATTGAGACGCAGCTAGGGTTTCAAGTTCAGGTTACCGATGGTAGCTGAACATCCTGCCTGTGCCGTCGCCTACATTATCCGCCTGAGATCAAGCTATCACCAAACGCGGTTACCGGGTTGGTGGCTGATTGAAGGCCGCTCAGTCTATAGACAGCGGTAGCGATATAGTGAACGTGGAACCCCGGTCTACGACGCTGTGTACGCCGATGTTACCCTTTAGTACGGTGCGTACAATTCGTTCGGTCAAGTACAGGCCAATGCCGGAGCCGCGTTCCCGGCTGGCCCTGGCGTTTTCGCCGCGTTGAAAGGCTTCAAACAGGTGAGCCAGGCCGTCTTCCGTTATACCGATACCGGTGTCACGGACCTGGATGGAAATTCGATTATCCTGTTTGCTCAAGATCAGACTGACTGACCCGCGTTCCGTGTACTTGATGCCATTGGACAGCAGGTTTACCAGGCATTGAATCAATCGTCGACGGTCGGATCGAATCCGGAAGCCGCTGTTGCTGTTGATTTGCAAGGTAATGCCTTTTTGTTCGGCGCGCTGCTGAACGATCGCCAATGCATGGGTGACAGCCTCATCCAGCATAAAGGTCTCAATGTGAGGCTCGATAGCGTTGGAATCAATCCGGGCGATGTCCATGGCATCGGTTACAAGTTCTTTAAGCAGGTCTGCGGAGTTGACAATATTGGTGAGCATCTGTTGCTGCTCTTCGGTCAGATCCCCGACAAGTCCCTTTATCATCATGTCGCTATAGCCGATTATCGAGGTGAGTGGATTGCTGAATTCATGGGCCATGCTGGCAATGAACAGCGTCTTGATCTTGTCAATCTCCTGGAGCTGCCGGTTAGAAGCTTTAAGGCGAAGCCTCGCTGAGTCCAGGCCCATGATGGTTTCCATCAGCAACAGGCTCTTTGCGTGTGACGTATAGGACAGGCAGCGCATTTCCATGGCCCGTTCGATGAGCGCACGACTCATTTGGGTGAATTTCTGGTTCGGATCGGCGTTATTGATCATTTTTGCCTCCCGGGATCAGGTCGTAGCCGCACGGCAGGGCTTTTAGGTAGGCAATGGCTTCCGCTATTCTGTCTCCCGGAATCAGTGAACCGTGTTGCGGCAGAATCCGGCTGACATCCATTTTTTCAATAATATCCATGGCGCCGTTTAACAGCTGGCTGCTGGGCATGATGGCCTGGTGCCAACGGGCCATGGACTCGGGAAATTCCTTCCCGGCAAACAGGTTGGCAGACCTGGACAGGGAGCCAAAGATGTCGCTGGTAAACAGGCTCTTGCTCTGGATGTCATGGGTGATAATGGCGCCGGGGGAGTGAAGGTAGGGCGTGTAGACAAAATCCAGCCGCCGGCCACTTTCCAGGGTCAGGCTGTAGTCGTGTTCGTCTACGGCGTAGAGCTCGGACTTGATGCCGTAGTGATAAATGAGTCGATGTGTTGTGGAGTGTGCGACGATTTTGAGATCGGCGCGATGAATGACGTCTTCGATAACCGGCAAGTTGCCACAGACATCAGGGTCCTGGTGGGCGGCGATTATGGTGCTGATACTTTCAGGATTCACAATGTCGATGATTTTTCGCATGATCACCGGAAAATCCGGAATCGATCCGGGATCAATCAATACTGTTTCGTCGCCATCAATAATCAGAAACGGGTTGCTGTTAAGCTGGGATTCTTTGTCAAAAAACCCTATCCAGTATATTCCGTCCCCGATCTCAATGGCGTCAGACATATCCGGGTTAGTGCCTGACATGGCCGGCTCCTCCTGTAGTGAAATTTCTTGTTATTATTTTGCATCCCGGAGCATTATGAATTAATCGATATTTCTGGTCTACATTGAGTGTGGATATCGGGGCCGGACATTCTGTCGAGAGTGGAATCTTGATCACACAACGCCGGTGCCCACGCTGAAGACGGGCGTCCGGTATTCAAAATAGTGAAAACATTGTGACCAGGTGCGGACGCTGGTATTGGTCCTGGTCTTCTTGCGATTTCAATGGATTCAGTACAACGGTAGTGTTTGGCATAGCCGCGGGGGCCGGTAAATCGGCGCCCGGAAAACGGAAACACGCAGCGGCAATCCTTGCCGCCCCGGCAAGCCCGGTGTTGCCGTTTGCCACCTTCGCCGCCCGCCAATTCGGCCATAATCCGTTCAAACCAGGTGAAAAACAGGCACTTGCGTTGCTGGCACGGTGGTTGCAATGAACAGGGCAACAGTACAGGAGTCGGTTATGCCTTTTTCATTCGATACCATGTTTGGCCTTCACGAGCAGTCATTGCTGGTGCATGCGCGCAGGGCGCAGGTGCTGGCTGCCAATATCGCCAATGCCGATACGCCCAACTACAAGGCGCGCGATATCGATTTCCGTGAGGTGATGCGCAAGGCCGAGGCGGGCGCGGGTTCCGATTACTTTCGCCTGCGCACGACCAGTTCAGGCCATATCGATGCACCGGTCAGCGACATTTTCAATGACGATCTTCGTTTCCGCGTGCCATCACAGCCTTCTATTGACGGTAACACCGTGGAAACAGAAACCGAGCATGCCGAGTTCATGGAAAACGCCGTGCGTTACCAGGCGACTTTGCAGTTTTTGAGTGGCCGCATCAAGACGCTGTTGAGCGCGGTACGAGGAGAATAATCATGTCATTGTTTAACGTATTTAATGTTTCCGGATCCGGCATGTCGGCCCAGTCGATTCGCCTGAACACGGTGTCCAGCAATATGGCCAATGCCAACAGCGCCAGCAGCAGTACCGACCAGTTGTACAAGGCACGGCAGCCAGTATTTGAAACCATGCTGCAACAGGCGGGTGGCATGGGTGAATCCGCCGGTGTGCGCGTGACCGATATTGTTGAAAGCCAGGCACCGTCGCGTCGCGAATATGCACCGCATCATCCCAAGTCTGACAAGGATGGCTATGTATTTTATCCCAACGTGAACATGGTGGAAGAAATGGCCAACATGATTTCGGCGTCGCGCAGTTTTCAGAGCAATGTCGAGGTGATGGATACCGCCAAGAATCTTATTCTCAGGACCCTGACGCTGGGCCAGTAACCCGGCAGCAATGGATGGACAGATCATGAACAAGGTCGATAACAACATTCTGCGTAACCTTGGTCTGCAACAGCAGAACAATACGCAGGAGCAAAAACAGAAGCTGGGCCAGGACCAGTTTCTGAAATTGATGATTGCACAGCTGCGCAACCAGGATCCGATGAAGCCTATGGAAAATGGCGAGTTCCTTGGCCAGATGGCGCAGTTCAGTACTGTATCCGGTATCCAGGACCTGCAGGCTTCTTTCGAAAGCATGGCCACGTCCATGCGCTCGGCGCAGGCGTTGCAGGCCACTGCGCTGGTCGGTCGCACCGTGTTGATTGATGGTGATACCGATATCAACGGCCGCACTATCGGTCATCTTGGCCAGAGTGGCTTGCACGGCGGCATGAAGCTGGACAGCAGTGTTGACCGCCTGAAAGTCGATATCTTTGATACCAATGGCCAACTCGTTCACACCATTAATTACAACGACCCATTGCCAGCCGGCGATGTGTACTTCTCCTGGGACGGCAAGGATTCGGCCAGCAACCCGTTGCCTGAAGGAAAATACACCATCGCCGTGACTGCTACTCGTGGCAGCACCAGTGAAGCGATCCAGGTGCAGGTAGCAGACGTAGTGACCAGTGTCACCCTGGGCAGGCAGGGTGGCCTGACATTGAATCTTGCTCATGCCGGTCCGACCGACTTGAGCGTAGTCAGACAGGTTATGTAGCAGAATTTCTCAAGGAGACAGGAATATGCCTTTTCGTACAGCATTAAGCGGGTTAGTTGCAGCAGGTACCGAGCTTCGTGTAATTGGCAATAACGTTGCCAACGCCGGCACCATTGGTTTCAAGAAGTCACGCACCGAGTTTGCCGATGTGTTTGCCGTATCCAATCTTGGCGCCGCCAGTGACTCGGTGGGCACGGGCGTGCGTATCGCCGATATTGCCCAACAGTTCACCCAGGGCGTGGTGGAGTTTACTGACAATCAGCTTGATCTTGCTATCAGCGGCCAGGGCTTCTTTCGCCTTAATGATAACGGCGCCACGATTTATTCGCGGGCTGGCGCATTCCAGGTGAATCGCGATGGCTACATTGTCAATTCAACAGGCGCCCGTTTGACTGGCTATGTTGCTGATCCCAGTGGCAATATAACGGGCGCGCTGGGCGATCTTCGGCTGAACACGGCCGATATCAATCCCAATGCCACTACCCTGATCGAGGCCGGCCTGAACCTGGATGCATCGGATGCCATTATTCCGGCTGCCACCGTGTTTGATCCGACCGATCCGACCAGTTACAACGATTCCACATCGTTGACCGTATTTGACTCGCTGGGCAACTCGCACCTCGCCACCATGTATTACCGCAAGACGGCGGACAATACCTGGGAAACCTATATGTTTGTCGATGGCAACGAGATATATGGCAACGTCGCACCACCTTATACGGGCGATACGCTGACGTTTGATACCAATGGCAACCTGCTGACGCCGGCAGGCGGCACTATTGCCTATCCGCCTTATGATCCCAATACCGGTGCGTCATTAATGTCATTGACCATTGATTACACGTCCGCCACGCCAACCACGCAGTACGGCAGCGGTTTCAGCGTCAACGCACTGAGCCAGGATGGTTACACCAGTGGTCGCCTGACCGGCCTGGACATTGGTGAAACCGGTATGGTGATGACACGCTACTCCAATGGTCAGACGCGCCTGCTGGGCCAGGTGGCACTGGCCAACTTCGCCAACCCGCAGGGTTTGCAACAGCTGGGCGATACCCAGTGGGCGGAAACCTATGACTCCGGTTCGGCGCTGGTGGGTGCACCGGCTACTGCCAGCCTGGGCATGATCCAGGCGGGTGCACTGGAGGGTTCCAACGTCGACCTGACCGAGCAACTGGTCAACATGATTACCGCGCAACGTAACTTCCAGGCCAATGCGCAGGTGATCTCGACCGCCGACACCATCACCCAGACCATTATCAACATCCGCTAATAGGTTGAGGTAAAGACAATGGATCGCATGTTATTTGTAGCCATGACCGCCGCGCGCCAGACCGAACTGGCGCTGGCCAGTCATACCAATAACCTGGCCAATGTCAGCACTACCGGTTTTCGTGCCGACTTCCAGGCGTATCGCAGCATGCCGGTATTCGGTGAAGGTCATGATTCGCGTGTGTACGCCATGACCGAGCGTCCGGCCACCGACTTTGCAACGGGTGTGGTCCAGAGCACCGGTCGCGACCTGGATATCGCCGTGAATGGCGAAGGCTGGATTGCCGTGCAGGCCGCCGACGGTTCCGAAGCCTATACACGCGCCGGTGACCTTCGTGTCAATAACCTGGGTTTGCTGGAAACCGGTACCGGTTTGCCGGTGCTGGGTAATGCCGGGCCTATTGCCATTCCGCCGGCGGAAAAAATTGAAATCGGTGTGGATGGCACGATTTCCGTTCAACCTCTTGGTGAATCTGTTACTACCCTGGCAGTGGTGGATCGCATCCGCCTGGTAAACCCGCCAAAAGAACAACTTTTCAAGGGTGAAGATGGCCTGATTCGTGCAGAGCAAGGTGTAGAGGTGGTGCCTGACGGACAATTGACGGTCAATACCGGTTCACTGGAAAGCAGCAACGTCAACGCCGTGGATGCACTGGTTAACATGATTTCGACCTCGCGCCAGTTCGAGATGCAGGTCAAGATGATGAGTACCGCGCAGAACATCGATGAAGCATCGTCAAAATTATTGCGCCTCGGTTAATCCTTCAGCGCAGTCGAGCAAGATAGAGTTCAGGAGAAGACAATGAATCCCGCATTATGGATTGCCAAGACCGGACTGGATGCACAACAGACTCGCATGTCCGTTGTTTCCAATAACCTGGCCAATGTCAGCACTACCGGCTTCAAACGCGGCCGCGCCATTTTTGAAGACCTGTTTTACCAGAATGTACGCCAGGCCGGCGCGCAATCGTCGCAGGATTCCACCTTGCCGTCCGGCTTGATGCTGGGTACCGGTGTGCGCACGGTTGCCACGCAAAAGCTTCATACCCAGGGCAGTTCATTGCAGACCGGCAACTCGCTCGATATTGCAATCAATGGTCGCGGCTTCTTCCAGGTATTAATGCCTGATGGATCGACGGCGTATACCAGGGACGGTTCATTCCAGGTGGATGCACAAGGGCAGATGGTGACGTCAAGCGGTTACAGCCTTGAGCCCGGTATCACCATCCCGACGGACGCGCTGAGTGTCACCATTGGTAATGACGGAACAGTCACGGCTGTTGTGCCGGGCAGCGCCGCGCCGACAAACGTTGGCAATATCCAGCTGGCAGACTTTGTTAACACCGCGGGCCTGCAACCCGTTGGCCAGAACCTGTTCCTTGAAACCGCCGCCAGTGGCGCCGCGCAGGCCGGTACTCCCGGGCTCAACGGCCTTGGCATGGTGCAACAAGGTTCGCTGGAAAGTTCCAACGTCAATGTTGTTGAAGAACTGGTGAGCATGATTGAAACACAGCGTGCCTACGAAATGAATTCCAAGGCAATCCAGACGGCTGACCAGATGTTGGCCTATGTAAGCAACAACCTGTAACGAAACGGATGATCGCCATGCCAGTTAAACCTGTTCGCTTGTTTGTATTGCTGCTGTTGGCCCTGATGATGTCAGCCTGTGCCAGTTTGCCGGACCCGGAATACCGGCCGGTGCCACCGCAACCACAAGTCCAGGCCGAGCCGGTTGCTGCCAGCGGTTCCATTTACCAGGCTGCCAACGGCGTGCGCTGGTTTGAAGATCTGAAAGCACGTCGCGTTGGCGACACGCTTACCATTGTCCTGGTTGAAAGCACCAATGCCAGCAAGGAGAACAGTACATCCACCAGCAAGGAAACCGATATCGGTCTGAGTAATCCCACCTTGCTGGGTTCACCGGTACAGTTTGATGTGCGCCGTAACTTTGCGCTGGAAAACACCACCAACAACAACATGGAGATCGGCATCTCCGGTGGCCAGACTTTTGACGGTTCCGGCAGTACCAGCCAAAGCGCGCGCTTGAATGGCAGCGTTACCGTATCGGTTGCCGAGGTGTTGCCCAACGGCAACCTGGTAGTTCGCGGTGAAAAGATGATCGTACTGGACCAGGGTGAAGAATACGTTCGCATTCGCGGCATAGTCAGGCCTATTGATATCTCGGCCGACAACTCGGTTGCCTCCACCAAGGTGGCCCACGCGGAGATTACCTACGGTGGTCGTGGCGCCGTTGCTGATGCCGGCAGCCAGGGCTGGCTGAGCCGGTTCTTCATGAAGTTCTGGCCATTCTGACCAGAGCCTGATGATGCACAGGGTTTTGTTTATGTAGCGAGAGGGATCGATGCCCAGGGACGGGTTTTAGATAATGTCGAGGCGACAATGCAAACAGTCATGGTTACATTCAATCAGGCAGCAAGGCGGGCGGTGCTCGCAGTTGTTGTTTGTGTCTTATCGCTGGCTGCGCCGGTGGTGCAGGCGGAACGAATCAAGGACCTGGTGTCTATTGCGGGCGTGCGCAGCAACCAGCTTGTTGGTTATGGCATTGTTGTTGGCCTTGATGGCACTGGTGATCAGACCAGTCAAACGCCTTTTACAGTGCAAAGCATCAAGAGCATGCTGGCGCAGTTTGGCGTCAGTATTCCGGCCAATATCAACCCGCAACTGAAAAATGTTGCCGCGGTTGTGGTGCACGCCGAGTTGCCACCGTTTGGCAAACCCGGGCAAACCATTGATATCACCGTATCTTCTTTTGGCAATGCCAAGAGCCTGCGTGGCGGCAGCCTGATTATGACGCCACTTAAAGGTGCCGATGGCCAGGTTTATGCCGTGGCCCAGGGCAATCTTGTTGTTGGCGGTTTTGGTGCCGAGGGCAAGGATGGCTCACGTATTACCGTGAATGTTCCGTCAGTTGGCCGTATTCCCAACGGCGCCACCATTGAGCGTATCGTGCCCAATGCCTTCGCGCTGGGTGAATCCATGATACTTAACCTGCATCAACCGGATTTCACCACGCTGTCCCGAATCAGTAATGTCATTAACGATAACCTCGGTCGTGGCACCGCCAGTGCCATGGATGCCGGGTCGATCCAGGTGAGTGCACCGGCTGACCGGGCTACGCGCGTGGCATTCATGTCGGTGCTGGAAAACCTGACCGTGGATCCGGACGAAGCGCCGGCCAGGGTAATTATCAACTCGCGCACCGGTACAGTCATTATCGGGCGTAACGTCAGGCTGACTGCTGCTGCCGTATCCCATGGCAGTCTTACGGTTACCATAACCGAGCGTCCTGAAATCAGCCAACCGAGACCATTGTCCAAGGGTGAAACCGTCGTTGCCCCGGTCTCCAAGGTGGAGATCGAGGAAGAGGGTCGGCGCATGTTCAAGTTTGATCCCGGCGTCTCGCTGGATGACCTGGTGCGTGCCGTTAACCAGGTGGGAGCCGCGCCGGGCGACATTGTTGCCATCCTGGAAGCGCTGAAACAGGCCGGTGCATTGCGGGCGCAACTGGTGGTGATCTGATGGCTATGAACCCGGCATCATCGTTGACTGCATTGGCCGCTACTGATGTTTATGGCGCCGATGTCTATACCGAGTCCGCCGGGCTGGAGCGCCTGAAATCATTGTCACGAAAGGATCAGCGCGCGGCACTGGAAGGCGTGGCCAGGCAGTTTGAATCATTGTTGTTGCAACAAATGCTCAAGAGCATGCGCAGTGCCAATCTTGGCGACAGTATGTTTGACAGCAATGAATCAAAATTCTATCGCGACATGATGGATCAACAGATGGGCATTAACCTGTCGCAACAGCAGGGCCTGGGCCTGGCGAAAATACTGGTGCAGCAATTGAGTCGCCAGTTTGGTCTTGATCAGCAGACGTCAACCACCGAACAAGCGCCGTCACAACTTCCGCCGGTGGCCAGCATGCCGGCGGCGCTGCAGCGTCTGCAACCGGCACCGGCAGTTGATGGCAAACCCGCGGCCGGCCTGGTCATTGACGTGCCGGACATGTCGGTGCCGCGCGTGGAAAAATTGTCGCCATCGATTCATGGCAATGTTGACAAGATTGATGGCAGTCCGGAAGCCTTTGTCCGGGTGTTATGGCCCCATGCGCAACAGGCGGCGCGTGAACTCAATGTCGATCCGGAAATACTTATCGCGCAATCGGCACTGGAAACCGGTTGGGGCCGGTCAGTCATTGATGGTGGCGGCCTGGACAGCAGTTACAACCTGTTTGGTATCAAGGCCGGATCAGGCTGGGACGGTGGCCGCGCCAGTGCCAGCACCCTGGAGTTTGAGGAGCAGTCGGGCGTGATGACGCGCCAGCGTGCGAGCTTTCGTACCTATGAATCCTGGCGACACAGTTTTAATGATTACGTGCAGTTTCTGAAGACACAGCCACGTTATCGCGATGCACTGGATCACGGTGGTGATTCGGTACGTTTTGTTGAAGGCCTGCAGCAGGCCGGTTATGCCACGGACCCGCGGTACGCGGACAAGATCGTGCGTATCGCCACCGGCCCGGAAATGCTCAAGGCCACGTCCGCGCTGCGGGCCTGATGGCATGAACCAGGCATGGCAGGGGGCAAGATCATGATTGGAGAAATGTATGGCAGGTGTTGATACCCTGGGCATAGGTCGAACCGGACTGCTGGCATTCCAGCGCACGCTGAGTACCATCAGTCACAATATTGTCAATGCCAATACTGACGGCTACAGTCGCCAGCGTGTTGAACTGGGTACGCGACCTCCGCAGTATTTTGGTGCCGGTTTCATGGGCACGGGCGTGCAGGTGCAAAGTGTTGAACGGCTGCACAATGCCTACATAGAAGTGCAGTTGCGTGGTGGCATATCCTCTTCCGGTCAACTGGACAGTTTCTACAGTTTTGCCGCGCGCGTGGATAACCTGCTGGCTGATCCGCAGGCAGGACTGACACCGATGCTGGAAAGCTTCTTCGGGTCATTATCCGATGTGGCGGATGATCCGGCCAGCCTGCCGCCGCGACAGGTGCTGGTCAGTGAAGCCGGTTCACTGGTGCAACGGTTTCATTTTCTTGACCAGCGGCTTGACGATATCCGCATCGGCGTAAATACCGATATCACTGCAACAGTTAACGAGATCAATGGGCTGGCGCAAAGCCTGGCAAAGATCAACCGTGACATTGTCTATGCCAGCAGCCAGGGAAGTGGCGAGATGCCCAATGACTTGCTGGACAAGCGCGACAACCTGGTCAAGCAGCTTTCCGAACGCGTATCGGCTAGAACACTGTTGCAGGATGACGGCGCGCTGAATGTTTTTATCGGTAACGGCCAGACCCTGGTTACCGGGTTCAATGCCCGCGAGCTGAGCACGGTGTCCAGCCAGTACGACAGCTCACGCCTGGAAGTGGCCTACGACACCGGTAACGGCTTTATTGAAATTTCCAGCCAGCTAAGCGGCGGCACCCTGGGTGGTACGTTGCAATTTCGTTCACAGGTGCTCGATCCGGCGCGTAATGCGCTGGGCCGTGTTGCCATGGGGCTTGCTGACCGGATCAATGACCAGCACCAGTTGGGCATGGACCTGAACGGCAATCTCGGTGGTCTGTTCTTTAATGATATCTATACAAGCAGCCCGGAAGTGATGGCGTCCAGTCGCAATACTGGCTTGCCGCTGGCACAGATTGATGCGAACGTGATCGATGTCAGCCAGTTGACCACCAGTGATTACCGGCTGGATTTTGATGGTGCCAACTTCAGCCTGACCCGCCTTATCGACAATGTCGTTGTTGCCACGGCAACGGCCGCAAGTTTTACCGGTGGTACGCCCATAGTCGCTGACGGCGTGGAACTGAACTACAGTGGCGGCGGCTTTAATGTAGGTGACCGCTTCCTGGTCAAGCCAACTTACTCGGCTTCGCGTAATCTTGAGATGGCACTTGTTGATCCGGCCACCATAGCGGCCGCGGCGCCGATTCGGACCTCGGCCGGGTTTGCCAACATTGGTAATGGCGAAATCAGTGCCGGTGTCGTGGTGCCGCCGGCGCCACCCAATGCTGACCTGTTGCAACCGGTAACCATCACGTTCACTTCGCCAACCACCTACGACATTACCGGCGTCGGTGCCGGATTGCCCTCGGCAGGCAATGTCTATGACCCGGCTACCGGTGCCACGGTTACTGTTAACGGCTGGACCGCCGAGCTCAGTGGCGCGCCGCAAACAGGTGATACGTTTATGGTTGAGCCCAACTACAACGGCGTTTCTGATAACCGCAACATGCTGTTGCTGGCACAGCTGCAGGATTCAAATATTTTCCCGGGTAACGCCACTTTCCAGCAGGCTTATGGCCAGATGGTGGCAGACGTAGGCATCAAAACCCGGCAGGCGGATATCGCCGCCGAGGCGCAACATACATTGGTTCAGCAATTGCAGATGGAGCGTGAATCCGTATCCGGCGTAAACCTGGACGAGGAGGCCGCCAACCTGGTGCGTTTCCAGCAGGCTTACGAGGCGGCAGCTCAAGTTATGAACGTAGCGTCCGATCTATTTGATACGCTGCTTGGCGCCCTCGGTCGCTGAACCCATATCGCGGAGTAACTCATGAGAATATCAACAAGACTGGCACAGGACTTTGGAATAAATGCCATGCTTGACCAGCAGGCCAGGGTCAGCCAGACGCAACTGCAACTGGCAACCGGCAAGCGTTTGCTGACACCGGCTGACGATCCGACCGGCGCGGCCCGCATTCTCGAGCTGGAAAAGGCTGTAGCCGCTACCGAGCAATACAATGTCAATGCCAATGCTGCAGATTCCCGTTTGAAGCTGGAAGAAACAGCGCTGCAAAGTATCATGAATGCCATTCATCGTACGCGTGAACTGGCGGTACAGGGCAATAACGCGGTCAACAACGTTGAGTCACGTCGCGCCATCGCCGATGAAGTCAAGCAGTTGCTGGCGCAAATGCTGGAGACAGCCAATACCCGTGATGCCAACGGTGAATACCTGTTTTCCGGCTACCAGGGCCTGACACGACCATTCAGTCGCGATTCTGCGGGCAACTTTCCCTATGCCGGTGACGACGGCCAGCGCTTTCTGCAGATCGCACCGGACCGGCAGATTGCCATTGGTGATTCCGGTACCGAGGTATTTCGAGCCATTCGCAATGGCAACGGCACGTTCACGACCATGGAAAACCCGGCCAATACCGGTACCGGCATTATTTCACCTGGCCAGGTAATTGGCGCATTTTCACCTGAAACCTTTACCATCAGTTTTACCCAGCCAACGCCGACGGATCCCGTTACTTACGAAGTGGTTGGATCAGTCAGTGGCGTGGTGATTCCCGCCGGAACGCTGTACCAGGAAGATGCCGACCTCGTGTTTGGCGGAGCTCAGGTAAGTTTCAAGGGTACCCCGGCAGATGGCGACAGTTTTGCGGTCTCGCCAAGCATGAACCAGGACCTGTTCACCACGGTTCAGAATCTTGCTATCGCGCTTGAAAGTTATGGTGACAGCAGTACTGATGGCGCACACCTCGGCAACGCAGTGAATCGATTCCTGGTGGACATAGACCAGGCAGTGGGCAATGTGCTGAATGTTGAAACCCGTATCGGCGCGCGTCTGAATGCCATTGATAACCAGCGTGATATTAACGAGAGTTTTGTCCTGCACAGCAAGCAGGCCATGTCTGAAATCCAGGACCTGGACTATGCCGAGGCCTCCAGTCGATTGAACCTGCAACTTCTGGGTTTGCAGGCGGCGCAACAGTCCTTCATCAAAATTCAGGGCCTGTCGTTGTTTAATTTCCTGAGGTAAATATCCACGCGACCGACGCGTCAGTTTCCTCCGTGAAGCTGCGCCATGGCGCCCTGGATGCGTGCACGGGAACTGGTAATAATACGCAAGAATCCCTTTGGTCCTGAATTGGTGATACCAAATTTCTTCAGCGCCGGAACGCTGTCCAGCGGTGGCCCGTTATAGGACTTGCCGCTGATTACCCGACTGATGATCCTGGCGCTGATTACAGCATCGCAGTAATCAGGCACGCTGAGTCGATCACGACTGTAGTCTTCGGATTCCTTGGCGGCAGTAACAAAGTCCGATTCAAAACCCCACCGTTCCAGAAGCATGCCGCCGATCGTTCCGTGCAACCCGGAAATCGAGTGGTCCAGGATTTTTCTTTGCTTGGTGATATCAGGATGTTTGTCAGCGATTACGAGAATGGCCATTATTCCGAGGTTGCTTAACAGTCCTGCCAGCATTGCCCGATCGTTGTCCAGTATCGGTTGATATTCGGCAACGATTTGACTGAGAGCAGCCAATTCAACACTCCGGGTATACATGTTTTTCATGCGCCGGTGGATTTCCGGATTATCCGATCCAAACAGGTTTTTCATGATAACGATCATGACAAGCGACCGAACTGCTTCCAGGCCCACCCTGGAAATTGCATCGTTCAGCGACGTGACCTTGAAACGGGACGGGTAGATTGGGCTGTTGGCCATGTTGATCAGTCTTGCCGAAATGACCGGATCAAGGCGTACCATGTCTGCAACTTCTCGTGGGCCCATACGGTCATCATTGATCGCGGTGTTGATGCGGTTCGCGATGTCCGGAAGGCTTGGCAAGTCGACCGAATTTGAATTGAATGTGGCCATTATTTCGGCAAACAACAACTCCTCTTCTTCGGACAACTCACCATCCGCATGTTGCTCGGCCTGGCGTGGCGCATCCTCCAGGCATTTTTCACAGATTTCCTTGTCGACAAGGAGAATATCTGCGCGCTTGCTGACACAAACGGCCGAAAGACCTTTTGTGTTGATGCGAAACAGGGGTTGCCTGGCGCGCTCGGACTCAGCGCTTATTTCGCCCATGACCTTGCCGCCTTGTTCCAGTTTCAGTATGCCGTTGGAAAGATAGGCAATATTACAGGCCAGGTCTCCCGCGTCCAGGAACTGCCGGTTACGCAAGCTTTTCCATGTTGCTGTACTGGCAATTTTTCTGAGTGCAAAATCAGGCAATTGACACAGGGTTTCGGTCTGACGAAGTTTAACAAAGGCAGCCTGTATTTCTTTTGTTTGGATCGGCGCAGTCATCTGGTCAAGGTTGTCACGAATATGTTTGGATTCACATTTAAGAGAATGTACTAATCGGATATCGGGTAATTCTCGCCAAAGTTTAGCTGCGTTACTTGTGCGGAAACCAGATTGTTCAGGCTATGACTTCCGGAAAGTCCACATAAAAAGTGGTACCGGAACCGACCACGGAATCAAAGCCAATGTCACCGCCCATTTTCTCCACGAACTGCTTTGTAATGGCCAGCCCGAGTCCGCTACCGCCAAGGCGGTAGCGATCATCCCGATTCAGCTGGGAGAATCGCTGGAAAATTAAAGGGTAGGATTCCATCTTGATGCCTTCACCGCTATCCGAAATCGCTATACGGATAACATCACCTTGCCTGCTGACCAGGATGTCAACATGGCTGTCTTTACGAGAAAATTTTGCCGCGTTGGACAGGAGATTATTCATGATCTGGTTGAAGCGCTGTGCGTCTACACGGACCCTGGCTTCAATGCTGGCGGGATCAAGGTGGAAGCTGACGCTGTAGGTCTCGCCGTAATGCTGATTCGCCTGCATGGCTTCCTTGACCATGTCGAGGACGTTTTCGGGCTTCATATTGAAGACCATCTTTCCGTTGTCCAGCTTTTCAATATCCAGAATATCGTTTACCAGGTGGTTCAGGCGCACGCTGTTGTTGAGCGCGATCTTCAGTGTCTCCTTGGCCTGTGGTGACATTGACCCGGGAACTTCGTTGTAGACCAGCTTGATGGCGCCATAAATGGCCGTCAGCGGTGTGCGTAATTCGTGGCTCACCGTTGAAACAAATTCATGTTTCAGTGTTTCGGTACGGGTACCGATAGCGGGAAGCCAGATGATGACTCCAATGAAAAATAGCCCGTAGCCGAGAAATATGCCAATAAAGATTTCAAGAAATGCTTCCACGCTGGTATTGCCAACGACAATCAGCGGGTTTAATGAAGGAAAGTTGTCGGTGATATCCAGTATGCTGCCCAGCAAAATAAAAGACCATCCGGTCAGGACAAGCTTCCACCCTCGCTGCGAATTGAATCCGAGATTGTTGCCAAAGCGGATGGCAAAATACAGTGTTGCGGCAATGGCAAGGGTTCTGAAGCATTCCAGTGCAATCTCCCACATTCTTTTAATCCTGGTAACTTACGATGTTGCATTTCAGTGATTGATATATCGAAAAATTATAGATCGTGAACAAAATAATCGATGAAAAATTGTGTTGTATTGTGTGAATAATTGTTATCGACAGATTGATTGCGATGAGGAGATGTATCGGTACCATTCCGGACTGTTGGCTACAACAATGAAATTAGTGTGGCGATTGCAAATACCCGGGGAGCGGAGTGCAGAACAAATGACTTGGCGCCAGGTTTTAATTCCGTTGCAGTTTCCGTTGTTGTTGCCCGAATTGGCTGAAAGTAGTCTGATGCTCGTCTGAAGCGTAGCAGGCATTGTGCGGATGAGGTGTCGGACAAAACCGGAACCCTTCTACCGCGGGAAGACAGAAGATTCGGGATAAGACGATGGTCTTAATTGTCCGAGGCAATAAAAACAACAGGGCCTCGCTACGCGAGGCCCGTTTTGGCTATTTTATGGGGTTCGCCGACTCAGTTTTCGAATTTTTCGAATACCAGGCTGGCATTGGTGCCGCCAAAGCCGAAGCTGTTGGAAATTGCTCGCTTCATGCCAACATTGTCCATACGCTGACGGGCGATCGGCATGCCTTCGGCAGCGGGATCCAGGTTCTCAATGTTGACCGACTCACAAATGAAGTCGTTTTCCATCATGATCAGCGTGTAGATGGCTTCGTTGACACCGGCGGCACCGAGGGCATGACCGGTGAGTGACTTGGTGGAGTTGATTACGGGAATGTTGTCACCAAAAACTTCCTTGATGGCTTCCAGTTCCTTGGTATCGCCTACGGGAGTACTGGTGCCGTGGGCGTTAAGGTAATCGATCGGGCCGTTAACCGTTGCCAAGGCCTGTTGCATGCAGCGTATCGCGCCTTCACCGGAAGGCTGAACCATGTCATAACCGTCCGAGGTGGCACCGTAGCCGACGAGCTCGGCATAAATCTTTGCACCTCGGGCCCTGGCGTGTTCCAGTTCTTCAAGTACCAGTACACCGGCACCACCGGAAATGACAAAACCGTCACGATCAACATCATAGGCGCGGGAAGCAGTGTGTGGCGCCTCGTTATATTTTGATGACATGGCACCCATGCCATCGAACAGTACACTTAATGTCCAGTGCAATTCTTCACCACCACCGGCGAAGACAATATCCTGTTTGCCCATTTGAATCAGCTCGGCGCCATTGCCAATGCAGTGGGCGCTGGTAGAGCAGGCAGAGGTGATGGAGTAGTTCACACCCTTGATCTTGAAGGGTGTGGCCAGGCATGCGGAGTTGGTGCTGGACATGCCGCGGGTAACCATGTACGGACCGACGCGCTTGACGCCTTTTTCGCGCAGGATGTCGGCGGCAGCGACAATGTTTTGGGTAGATGGACCGCCGGAGCCCATGACCAGGCCACTGCGTACATTGGATACCTGGTCTTCCGACAGACCGGAATCGTCAATGGCCTGCTGCATGGCCAGGTAGTTGTAGGCGGCGCCGTCGCCCATGAATCGCAGAATCTTGCGGTCGATATGCTCAGCCAGGTCAATCTTCAGTGAGCCGTGGATCTGGGAGCGGAATCCCAGCTCAACATAATCGGGCGCGGTTTCGATACCGGAACGGCCTTCGCGCAGTGACTCCAGGACTTCCTGTTTATTGTTGCCAATACTGGAAACAATTCCCATTCCGGTTACAACTACTCGTCTCAAAGGATACTCGCTTTTGTTAAAAGTTATCGGTTGAGGTGAACAGACCTACTCGCAAGTCCTTGGCAGCATATATCTCTTTTCCGTCCACTTCCATGGTTGCATCCGCAATACCCATGACCAGTTTGCGCATTACCACGCGTTTGATATCGATCCGGTAGGTAACCTTCTTGTGTGTCGGCAGTACCTGACCGGTAAATTTTACCTCGCCGGCGCCCAGGGCGCGACCGCGACCGGGACCACCTTTCCATCCGAGAAAAAAGCCAACCAGTTGCCACATGGCGTCCAGTCCCAGGCAGCCGGGCATGACCGGGTCGCCTTCGAAGTGGCAGCCGAAGAACCACAGGTCAGGCTTGATATCCAGTTCGGCAATAATCTGGCCCTTGCCGTGAACGCCGCCTTCATCACTGATATGGGAGATGCGGTCGAACATCAGCATGTTCGGAAGCGGCAGTTGGGCGTTGCCCGGGCCAAACAGTTGGCCGTGACCGCATTGGATTAACTCTTCGTAGCTGTAGCTTGATTGATTGCTCATGATGCTCTCTGACAACGGCGGCCTGGTGGACGCCCGGTTTCTGACTCGTTATTCACGTTTCCGGGAAAAAAGTCGGCGAAGTGTACCAAAAAAACAGACAATATCCGAAATACTTAGCCGTTGAAATTGCCGGATTTGACGGGTTTTATCCGGCATCCGTCCTGATCGCACCACAGTGCACCCCCGGCCTGGTACCAGTCTGGCAGCACGTGACGCTGTCCGGAGGCTCCGTCAATATTCACCGTGTGGCTGGCCGGACGATGCGTGTGACCATGAATCAGGGTTTTGACGCCGTGTTCGCGCATGGCAGCAGAAACGGCCTCGGCGTTGACATCCATGATGTCCGCCTGTTTCCCGGCGACGGCATCCTTGCTTTGTTCCCGAATATGCTGTGCCATGGCGATGCGCTCTTCAACCGATTTGGCCAGGAACTCCCGGCGCCAGTCGGGATTGCGCAGCATTTGCCGTAGTTTCTGGTAATCGTGATCGTCGGTGCACAGGGTGTCACCATGCATCAGCAATGCGCGGTTGCCGTGGAGGTCAATAACAGCTGGATCTTCCAGGAGTCGGCCGCCGGTGGCGTTCTCGAAATCCTCGCCCATCAGGAAGTCGCGGTTGCCTACCATAATATAGAGCGGAATCCCGGTATCGGTGAGCGCCTTCAACGCGGAGACAATGGGAGCATGATCCGGATGGGCCATGGCCTCGTCACCGATCCAGTATTCGAACAGGTCACCCAGTATGTACAGGGCTTCCGCCCGGCGAGCCTCGGTCTCCAGGAAATGCAGGAATAACGCATTGATCCCCGGGCGCTGGCCGCACAGGTGCAGGTCGGAAACAAATACCGTTGCCATGCCGAAGAATCGTCAGAGATTGACGACTTCAACTTTCTCTAGCACGACATCCTTGATTGGCACATCCTTGAAACCGAAGCGTGATGCTGTCGGTACGCCGCGGATCTGTTCCAGGGTGTTGAGGCCGTCGACCACCTTGCCGAACACGCAATAACCAGAGCCTTCCGCTGTCGGCGCGGTGTAATTGAGAAAATCATTGTCGACAACATTGATAAAAAACTGGCTGGTAGCCGAGTTGGGATCGCTGGTACGTGCCATGGCAACAGTGCCACGGGCATTGCGCAGACCGTTCATGGCTTCATTCTGAATCGGGTTATGAGTGGGTTTTTGCACCATGTCGGGACCGAATCCGCCACCTTGGATAACAAAGCCGTCAATGACCCGGTGGAAGATGGTGCCATCATAAAAGCCTTCGCGGGCATAGCGCAGGAAGTTCTCGACCGTGACCGGTGCTTTTTCTGCATCCAGCTCAAGAACAATGGTGCCGTAGCTGGTTTTCATGTGAATCATCATAAGCCGTGTAGTCCTTTGAAAATGGGTTTCCGGCAACAGTATCGAAAGGCCGGTTCGGCCTGAGCTGGGCCCGATACCCGTCCCTGGCCTGTGCCGGTCCTGTTCCAGGCATTCAATGCCGACGAAATCGAGGCCATGGTAGCGAAACTGCGCATCCCGGTGCAAGTTTATCCCGGTATTGCCGTGACTTTACGGGGCTTGGGTTTTTGTGCGCGGCTCCGGTACCATTGGCCCGGCTTGGCGAGAAATGCCCGGAGATTGCTGACCGTGGCCGGTTTCTGCCGATAATTGATCAACGAAGTGAGACCGCATGCTGCACATACATAACAACCTGACCAGAAAGAAAGAACCATTTCGGCCCATTGATCCTGCCAATGTGCGTATGTATGTGTGTGGTATGACCGTTTATGACTATTGTCACCTGGGTCATGCGCGGATGCTGGTGGTATTCGACGTGGTCTACCGGTATTTACGCCACGTTTTTGGCGCCGATCATGTGACTTATATTCGCAATATTACCGATATTGATGACAAGATCATCAAGCGTGCCAATGACAATAGTGAGGATTTCAATCACCTTACCGGGCGGTTTATCGATGCCATGCACGAGGATACCCGGGCATTGGGCATGCTGGATCCCGGCCAGGAGCCGCGGGCAACGCATCATATCGGTGAAATCCTGGACATGATCCGGTCACTGGTAGACAAGGGTTTTGCATATGCGGCCGATAACGGCGACGTATATTATGATGTCGCCGCATTTGACGGTTACGGCAAGCTGTCCGGCAAGAACACCGAGGACCTGCGCGCCGGCGCTCGCGTCGAAGTAGGCGAGGCCAAGCGTGACCCGCTGGATTTTGTCTTGTGGAAGGCGGCCAAGCCGGGTGAGCCCAGCTGGGATTCGCCCTGGGGACAGGGCCGCCCGGGCTGGCATATCGAGTGTTCGGCAATGTCCACCTGCTGCCTGGGCAATCACTTTGATATTCACGGCGGCGGTCTTGACCTCCAGTTCCCGCATCACGAAAACGAAATCGCCCAGAGCGAGGGCGCCACCGGCGAGAAATTCGTCAACGTCTGGATGCATAACGGTTTTGTCCGTGTCGACGATGAAAAAATGTCCAAGTCGCTGGGCAACTTTTTCACGATTCGGGAAATTCTCGAACGCTATGACCCGGAAGTGGTGCGATACTTTATATTAAGCAGCCACTACCGCAGCCCGCTGAATTATTCTGACCAGCACCTGGACGGCGCCCGCAGTGCGCTGACCACGCTGTATACGGCGTTGCGCGATTTCCCGGCAGCAGAGTCTGCTGTGCCCGAAGGCAATGAATACGCGACCCGTTTTGTTGCAGCGCTGGACGACGATTTCAACACTGCCGAAGCGCTGCCGGTGTTATTTGACCTGGCACGCTCCATTAACAGATTGCGCGCCCAGGATGTCGATGCTGCCCGGGCGCTGGCCGGGGAAATGCGAGGGCTGGCCGGGTTGCTGGGCTTGTTGCAGCGCGAAGCCGACGTCTTTCTGAAGGGGTCGGTGTCGTCGGCTGTCGATAGCCTGAGCGATCAGGAAATTGACACCATGATCGAGGCCCGCAATGCCGCCCGGGCCGCCCGTGATTGGGCCGAAGCCGACCGGATTCGCGATGCGTTGCAGGCGGCCGGTATCGAACTTGAAGATGGAGCCGGCGCTACCCGCTGGCGCCGCGGCTAGGTCTCCGCCCAGACCCCTTTAATTACAGGCCGGGTGGCCATGGGGTCGGGCCGCCAAGTGTTGATTCTACGAAAGCTTTCGCCCACAATCGGTACCCCCGGTCGACCAAGGCCGGGTGCTGGCGGAGGCATGCCTTCCGCGTTGTTTACATGTCCATGCCCGCTAACGGGCATATTTCCGAATGAACTCCTCAGGGGATAGTGTGGCTGAATTAACTGGTGCCGATATATTCGTTCAGAGCCTGGTGGACGAAGGCGTCGACTACGTCTTTGGTTACCCGGGCGGAGCGACCTTGTACATTTATGACTCCTTGTACCAGCAGGACAAGGTGAAGCATATTCTCACGCGTCATGAGCAGGCAGCGGTACACGCGGCTGATGGCTATGCACGCTCCAATGGACGGTGTGGTGTTGCCCTGGTGACATCCGGCCCCGGCGCCACCAACGCGGTGACCGGTATTGCCACGGCCTACATGGACTCGATTCCACTGGTGGTGTTTACCGGCCAGGTATTCTCGCACCTGATTGGTGATGATGCGTTCCAGGAAGTGGATTCCATTGGAATTACCCGCCCCTGTGTGAAACACAATTTCCTGGTCAAGGATGTCCGGGACCTGGCCTGCACCATCAAGAAAGCATTTCATATTGCCACCACCGGGCGACCGGGTCCGGTGGTCGTGGATATACCCAAGGATGTGACGATCAACAAGGCCGAGTACGAATATCCGAAGAAGATCGATATGCGTTCCTACCAGCCGGTGACCTCGGGTCACGCCGGCCAGATCAGGCGCGCGGTGGATCTGTTGCTGTCAGCCAGGAAACCGATGATTTATTCCGGTGGTGGCACGGTCCTGGGTGAAGCCTCGACTGAACTGAGAGAACTGGTGCGCAAGCTGGGCTACCCGATTACACAAACGTTGATGGGCCTGGGTGCTTTCCCGGCATCTGATCCGCAATCGCTGGGCATGCTCGGCATGCATGGCACCTACGAATCGAACATGGCCATGCACGGATGTGATGTGTTGCTGGCTGTTGGCGCCCGTTTTGATGATCGTGTTACCGGGGACACTGCCAAGTTCTGTCCCGACGCCCGCATCATTCATATTGACGTCGATCCGGCATCCATCTCCAAGACTATTGAAGTGGAGATCCCCATTGTCGGCAACGTCAAGAGTGTGCTTGCTGACATGTTGCAACTGGTCAAGTCCTCGAAGCAGGATGTGGACAAGGCGGCCCTGGAAAAATGGTGGGACCAGATCAACGAGTGGCGTGGTCTCAATTGCATGGCCTATGACCGCAAGTCCGGGCTGATCAAGCCGCAGTTTGTTGTCGAGACGTTGCACAAGCTGACTGGCGGTGATGCATATGTTACTTCCGATGTGGGACAGCACCAGATGTGGGCAGCGCAATATTATGGTTTTGACGAACCGCGTCGCTGGATCAACTCCGGTGGTCTTGGCACCATGGGGTTTGGTTTACCGGCAGCCATGGGCGTGCAGTTTGCCCATCCCGGCGCGCAAGTGGCCTGTATTACCGGTGAAGGCAGTATCCAGATGAATATCCAGGAGCTGTCCACCTGTGCCCAGTATGATTTACCGATCAAGGTTCTGTGTCTCAACAACCGTTACCTCGGCATGGTGCGCCAGTGGCAGGAGTTCTTCTATGATCGCCGCTATTCACATTCATACATGGATTCATTGCCCGATTTCGTCAAGCTGGCGGAAAGCTATGGCCATGTCGGATTGCGCGCGGAAAAGCCGGAAGATGTCGAGGCAGTAATGAAAGAAGGTCTGGCGATGAAGAACAGGTTTGTATTCATGGATTTTGTCACCGACCAGGAAGAAAACGTTTACCCGATGATGGCAGCAGGCCGGCCGCATAATGAAATGCATCTTGGCCCCTGCACCGACGCGGTAGACCCGGATCGGGAGTTGGCCTGATGCGACATATTATTTCCGTGTTGCTGGAAAACGAGGCCGGTGCCCTGTCGCGTGTAGCCGGGCTGTTTTCCGCCCGTGGTTACAACATTGAATCGCTGACCGTTGCACCGACGGAGGACCCGAGCCTGTCTCGCATGACCCTGGTTACCCGCGGTTCCGAGCGTGTTATCGAGCAGATCACCAAGCAGCTCAACAAGCTGATTGATGTGGTCAAGCTGATTGATCTGACTGAAGGCGCGCATATCGAGCGTGAAATGATGCTTATCAAGGTGCGAGCTGTCGGTGACATGCGTGAAGAGGTCAAGCGCCTGGTGGATATCTTCCGTGGCCGCATTATCGACGTGACCGACAAGACCTACACCATCGAAATGACCGGTGACAGCCGCAAGCTGGATTCCTTTATCCAGGCGTTGCCGGCAACTGACATTATCGAAACTGTGCGCTCCGGCGTATCCGGTATCAGTCGAGGCGAAAAGAGCCTGCGGCTGTAGACAAACGAATTATACATTTTCAGTTTAAGGACCAAGATCATGTTGAATGTTTATTACGATAAAGACTGTGACCTTTCTATTATCAAGGGCATGAAAGTAACAATTGTTGGTTATGGCTCACAGGGCCATGCCCATGCCAACAACCTCAAGGATTCCGGCGTTGATGTAACCGTTGCCCTGCGCGAAGGTTCTGCTTCAGCTGCCAAGGCGGAAAAAGCCGGCCTCAAGGTGATGAACAATATTGATGCGGTGAAGCAGGCTGACCTGGTCATGGTCCTGACACCTGATGAATTCCAGTCACAGCTTTACAAGAATGACATTGAGCCCAACCTGAAGAAGGGCGCGGTACTGGCCTTTGCGCACGGTTTCTCCATACATTACAACCAGGTTGTGCCACGCGCCGATCTCGACGTGGTCATGATTGCCCCCAAGGCACCGGGCCATACCGTGCGTAACGAGTTCACCAAGGGTGGCGGTATTCCTGACCTGATTGCCGTCTTCCAGGATGCGTCTGGCAAGGCCCTGGAAATTGCCAAGTCTTATGCTTCTGCCATTGGTGGCGGTCGTACCGGTATTATCGAAACTACCTTCAAGGACGAAACCGAAACTGACCTGTTTGGTGAACAGGCTGTACTGTGTGGTGGTGCGGTTGAGCTGGTCAAGGCCGGTTTTGAAACCCTGGTTGAAGCCGGTTACGCGCCGGAAATGGCCTACTTCGAATGCCTGCACGAACTGAAGCTGATCGTTGACCTCATGTATGAAGGCGGTATCGCCAACATGAATTACTCCATTTCCAACAATGCCGAGTACGGTGAATATGTTACCGGGCCGAAGGTTATCAACGACGAGAGTCGCTGGGCCATGAAGGAAGCGCTGCAGAACATCCAGAACGGTGAATACGCCAAGCGTTTCATCCTGGAAGGGCAGAGTAACTACCCGGAAATGACCGCACACCGCCGCAACAATGCTGCGCACCCGATCGAGCAGGTCGGTGCCAAGCTGCGTGGCATGATGCCGTGGATCACGGCCAACGCTCTGGTCGACAAGAGCAAGAACTAGAAACGAAAGCGGAGTACAGCTAATGGCTATCAATCCCACTGCGCGCCACCCTATCCTGGCGCGCGAGGGTTGGGTACACATCGTACTCAGTTTGCTTGCTGCGGGTGGTGTGCAGTATTACTTTGGCACTGTTGCAGCCGCCCCGTTGTGGGTCGCGGTGCTGTTCATGCTGCAGTTTTTCCGCGACCCGCATCGCAAGGTTCCTGCCGAACCGCTTGGGATTATCTGCCCGGCAGATGGCAAGGTCATCAAGGTGGATGAAGTACAGGATCCTTATCTTGATCGTCCGGCCAAGCGCATCAGCGTATTCATGAATGTGTTTAATGTTCATGCCAACCGCAGCCCGATCGAGGGCAAGGTGGCGGAGCGCTGGTATCACAAGGGACAATTCTTCAACGCGGCGCTGGACAAGGCGTCCGAGCAGAATGAGCGGAATGCCTTGTGGATACAGACGGATGAAGGTGATGATATTACCGTTGTCCAGGTAGCCGGGCTCATTGCCCGCCGTATTCTTTGCTACAAACAACCGGGTGACCGGGTCGGCCAGGGCGAGCGTTACGGCTTTATCCGTTTCGGCTCCCGTGTTGACCTGTATTTGCCGTTGACTGCGCAGGTCAAGGTTTCGCTGGGTGACAAGGTGAAGAGCGGTACCGATATCCTGGCCATGCTGGTGCATTGATCCTGTTGTCAAGCAGCATCAAGTTGACAACAATAATGGTATACCAGGCGGCGCAGGTGTTGAGCGCTGCCGGACCCGAGGAGGCAACATGGCCCAGCGACCCGAAGCGCAAATGCAGGACAAGGCAAAGAAAAAGGTTTTGCTTATTATGAACCAGGATCAACGGCGCAGGGGCATTTACATTCTGCCCAACCTGTTTACCACAGCAGCCCTGTTTGCCGGCTTTTATGCCATGGTGCAGGCCATGAACGGCAACTTTGGCGCTGCGCCACTGGCTATCTATATTGCCATGGTCATGGACGGGCTGGACGGCCGTGTTGCCCGCTGGACCAATACCCAGAGTGATTTTGGTGCCGAGTATGACAGCCTCGCCGACATGGTCTCGTTTGGCATGGCACCGGCACTCATCATGTATGAGTGGGCGCTGTCGGGTCTTGGCAAGATAGGCTGGCTGGTTGCGTTTATTTATGCTTGCAGTGCCGCGCTGCGTCTTGCGCGTTTCAATACCCAGCTGGATACCGCCGATAAACAGAATTTTTATGGTTTACCCAGCCCGTCAGCTGCAGCCGTGGTCATGGGCTTTATCTGGGTATTGCACAGCTATGGCGTGCCGGGCAGGGAAATCAGTTTCCTGGCGCTGGCAGTGACCCTTGGCGCGGGCTTGCTCATGGTAAGCAACATACGTTACCGCAGTTTCAAGGATCTGAACGTCAAGGGCAAGGTATCGTTCATGGCCGTCTTGCTGGTACCGGCTGCTTTTGTGCTGGTGTTTCTTGATCCGCCACGGGCGCTGTTTGGCGTCTTTATGTTGTATGCATTATCGGGCCCTGTGAGGGCGCTTTACCAGCTTGTCCGTCATGGCCGCAAGCCAGGTAACAAGCCGGCGACTACCACGGATTCCGACTAGTTTTTGGCAGTGTATTTTGAGGCTGGCGACTGCGTCGCCCTGAACTCGCCTGGCTGACCCGTCCCTCGCCAGCAGCCGGCGTGTTGACACTGCAATGCAGGTCAATGTTTTCTGTGCCGGTATTTTTCCGCATTACATCAATCAGGCGGCTCACACAGGCTGGAAGCGAAAGCCTGTTGCAGTTCGTTTTGCGCCTTGGCTGCCGCGGCAATACCGGCATCAATGGCTTCGTTGCCCCGGTAAAATTCGAGAAAGCCAATAGCCGAGGTTTGCGGCCGAATCAGGATTTCCGGCGGGTCACCGGCCATGCGGCTGCGCATGATGCGTTGTTGCATGATATCGATACTGTCAATTACCACGTCAACCAGGGATGGTGAGTCGATGTCGCCATTGCCAGTTTCGGCAAACAGTTGCCTGACTCGATCGATAAATCCCTTGGGTTCCGGCTTGTCAGGTTCATCCTGAGGCAGGGGTTCGTAGCGCAGGGCGGTCCTGGGTGTGGTTAGTGCCACGGCAATGACAATATCGGCACCGAGTGCGCGACATACGGAAACCGGCACCGGGTTAACCAGGCCGCCATCCACCAGCCAGCCACCACGATAGGTGACGGGCGTGAAAATTCCGGGCAGGGCAACGGAAGCCCGCGTCGCTTTCATGATGGAACCGCTACGTAGCCAGATCTCCTGGCCATTACCCAGCTGCGTTGCGACGGCCGCGTAGGGGCGCGAAAGATCATCAATGTCACAATCCCGCAGGTGCTTGCCGAGAAACTCAAACAGTTTCTCGCCGGCGATGACGCCACCGCTGAAACTGAAGTCCAGCAGCGATACGACTTCGCGCCACTTGAGCTGCCTGATCCAGTTCTCCAGCGTATCCAGTTGATCGGAGGCATAAGCGGCACCAACCAGCGCGCCGATGGATGTTCCGCAAATAATGTCCGGGTGAATGCCGCATTGTTCGAGCTTGCGCAAGACACCGATGTGGGCCCAGCCGCGTGCGCCACCACCGCCCAGCGCAAGACCGATGCGCGGTGTCCCGGGATTGGCCTGGCGTTTGTTCGAGCTCATGCGTTCATCTTAAAGCATTCACTACCGGCAGGTAAGGGCTTGCGTACGGCTCATGCCTGCCACCGGGAACCGGATTGGCCCCGGAGTATGCGGTGCTACCGGTACAGTTCGCTGTATTCATCCCGTAACAGGTTTTTCTGTACCTTGCCCATGGTGTTGCGTGGCAGCTTGTCGACAATAATAATTTTCTTCGGAATCTTGTAACCGGCCAGCTGTTGCTTGAGTTGCCTGATCATGCCGGCTTCTTCCGGTTGGCGACCGTTGTCTTTCAGTACAATGACGGCGGTAACGGCTTCACCGAAATCCGTATGAGGCAGTCCGATAACCGCGGATTCCTGAACGTTATCCATGTCGTCGATCAGGCTTTCCAGTTCCTTGGGGTAGACGTTGTAACCACCGGTGATAATCATATCCTTGCTGCGACCAACAATGGATACATAACCTTGTTCATTTATTCTGGCCATGTCGCCGGTTCGGAAAAAACCGTCTTCGGTAAATTCCTCGGCGGTCTTGTCCGGCATGCGCCAGTAACCCCTGAATACATTTTCGCCCCGGACCTGCAGATTGCCAACCGTGTTGACCGGTACGGCCTGGTCGCTGTCGTCGACAACGCGGGCTTCGACTCCCGGAAGTGCCGGGCCAACCGTGCCGGCGATGCGATCTCCTTCCAGGGGATTGGAAGTATTCATGCCGGTCTCGGTCATGCCATAGCGCTCAAGAATCGTATGGCCGGTACGCTCGCGAAAATCCACAAAGGTTTGTTCCAGCAGTGGCGCTGACCCGGAAACAAACAGGCGCATGTTGCTGCAGACGTCGCGGGTAAAGCGAGCGTCAGCAAGCAGTCGTGTATAAAAGGTTGGCACACCCATGAGCACAGTTGAGCGGGGGAGTAGCCGGACTACGGTATCGGTATCAAACCTGGGCGCGAACAGCATTTTGCTGCCATTGAGCAGTACGCAGTGACAGGCGACAAACAGGCCGTGAATATGAAAGATGGGCAAGGCATGCAGTAACACGTCGTCTTTGGTCCAGCCCCAGGCCTGGTGCAGGGCAAGCCCGTTGGCGGCCAGGTTGTTGTGGCTGATCATTGCACCCTTGGGTCGCCCGGTTGTGCCCGAGGTGTACAGGATAACGGCGACATCGTCGGGTTCGCATGTTGTCACGGTGTGTTCGGCGGGCTGAGTGTTTGCTGCATCGATCAGTGATCCGCTCCCGGTTTTATCGAGATCGAAGATACGGCTGCCGAGACTGGCGGTCAGGGTGACAAAGCGCCCCGTATTGGCCGGATCACACACTACTGCCGCCGGCTCGGCATTGGACATGAAATACGCAAGCTCGGATTCGGTGTAGCCGGTGTTGAGCGGCAGGTAGATAAAGCCGGCGCGCAGGCAGGCCAGGTATAAAAACAGGGCCTGTGGTGATTTTTCCACCTGGACCGCGACCCGGTCACCGCGTTTCACGCCGGACTGTTCCAGTATGTTGGCAATCCGGGCAGATGTGACGCGCAAGTCACCGTAGCTAAAGTATTGATTATCCGGAGTTTCGATAAACGTCACCTGATCTTCCGGGAAACGGGATTCAAACAGGGCGTAAATGTTGGTGTACGGTGACATAGAATTCATGGTTGATTAAGGATTCCGGTGCAAGTAGACTGAAAAATAATTATAAATTACAAATTATATTATAGTCGATTTTTGCCTGTCTCTGCTCCGGGGAATATGGCGTGACGATTGGTCGTACAATAGTCAATAATAAAAGAACCGGGCAACAACAAAAACAGAGACAGGTGACAGGAGTGATCAAGAAACAGGCGCTATACGAGCAGGTTGCCGATCTGGTCAGGCAACGTATCTACGACGGCCAGCTCATCCCCGGCGAAGCCATTGATGAGCGCGCATTATGCGAATTATATGAAATCAGCCGCACGCCGTTGCGCGAAGCCCTGAAAGTACTCAGCCGTGAGGGCTTGGTCGAACTCAAGCCCAATCGCGGCTGTTTTGTGCGGAACGTGGAAATGGCCGAGTTGGCAGAGTTGTTTCCGGTGATGTCGGTGCTTGAAGGCCTGGCAGCCAGGCAGGCCGCGGAGAATCTTACCGACCAGGACCTTGCTGAGCTGGAGCAAATGCACGAAGAGCTTGAGCGGCGGGCGCAGTCGGGAGATATCACCGCGTATTATGAAGCCAATTCTGCGTTTCATATGAAAGTACAGGCTTTGTCGGATAATCGCTGGTTGCAGCGAGTAGGATCCGAGTTGCGACAGGTGTTGAAATTGGCGCGTCACAGCCAGTTGACCATACCTGGGCGCCTGTCGGCATCCTTGCAGGAACATCGAGAAATTCTGGGTGCATTCCGACAGCGGGATGCGGCCGGGGCGGATCGCCTGATGCAGACTCACTTGATGGCGCAATGGCGCATCCTGGAACAGCAGGCAGACCGGAATCCGGGCGCGAGACAGCGTAGTTCTGCCTGATTTATTAACCTGAAAACGCAGTAGTACCTTTAAGAAAATAGGAGGAGTGTTACATGAAGCAATTTAAAACCCTGTTTGGCGCTGCCGCGGTAGCCGCACTGATGGGCGCCAGCACCCTGGCATCTGCGGGCGACGTGACCTTGCGCGCCTCGCATCAATGGCCAGGTGGCAAGGGCGATATTCGCGACGAAATGGTACAAATGATTGCGCGTGATGTGAATGCCGCCAATCTGGGTATCAAGATACAGGTGTACCCGGGCAAATCACTGTTCAAGCCCAAAGAGCAGTGGGGCGCCATGACCAAGGGCCAGCTTGATATGACAGCTTTTCCGCTGGCATATGCGGCGGGTCGCCATCCTGAATTCAATCTGACCCTGATGCCGGGCCTTGTCAAAAATCATGACCATGCGCGTCGTTTGAACAAGTCCGAGTTCATGAACCGTATCAAGAAGATCATGAATGACGCCGGTGTTGTGGTGCTGGCTGATACCTGGCTGGCTGGCGGTTTTGTTTCCAAGAAAGAATGTATCCTGGAACCAGACAGTGCCAAGGGTCAGACATTCCGTGCTGCCGGCAAGTCATTCAACCAGATGATGGCGGCTGCGGGTTCGTCAATTACCGACATGCCGAGCTCTGAAATCTATTCAGCGCTGCAGACCGGCGTGCTGGATGGTGCCATTACCAGTTCCGCAAGCCTGGTGTCTTACCGCATCTACGAACAGGTCAAATGCCTGACCGCACCGGGTGACAACGCCCTGTGGGTTATGTATGAACCGATCCTGATGGCCAAGTCCACCTTCGACAAGCTCAACAAGAAACAGCAGGATGTCATCATGGCTTCTGCCAGGAAAGCTGAAGAGTTTGCCTACAATGGCGCAAAGAAAGTGGACGTCCAGCTGGTTGAGGCATACAAGAAGGCTGGCGTAAAAGTGGTTACCATGACTGCCGAACAGGCGGCCAAGTGGAAGAAAATTGCTGATACGTCTTCTTACAAGGCATTTGCCGATAGCGTAGAGGGTGGTCGTGAGCTGCTCGATATGGCGTTGTCAGTGGAATAAATGACAGCCAAGGCTGCCAGCGTAACCTGGCAGCCTTTTTTTGTGTGATTCCAATGATTAAGAAATTTATTGATCTGGTAGCGATTATCTCCAGGCTTTGCGGCATAAGTGCCGCGTTGATGATCCTGCTATCAGTGCTGGTCGTCTGCCAGATGGTGGTGGTCCGATACGTGTTGCAGGAATCGGTGATTTGGCAGACCGAGCTGGTCACCTACCTGTTAATTGCCGCGACACTGATTGGCAGCCCGTATGTGTTGCTGACCAAGGGCCACGTTAACGTGGACCTGGTGCCGATATATCTCAAGCGCAGGTCGCGTTTTTATCTTGCCCTGTTTGCTTCTGTTTCTTCATGGCTCTTTTGTTTGCTGATGACCTGGCTCGGCTTTGAATTCTGGCTTGAAGCCTGGGAAGGAAACTGGCTGTCTGAATCTGTCTGGGAAGTCCGCCTGTGGATTCCCTATGCCGCGTTACCCCTGGGATTTGCAATTATTTCCTTGCAGTACCTGGCCGATATCCTGAGCCTGTTTACCGGTCTCGAAATGCCATTTGGCATTAATGATGCTGATGCTGCGGAGATGGAAGAATGAGTCCGTTAATACTGGGCATACTGGTTGCAACCACCCTGATCCTCGTCCTGCTTGCCGGGGCGCCGGTGGCATTCTCTCTTGGCATGGTAGCCATTGTATTTTTGATAGCTGTTCAGGGCTTTTCCGGTCTGCAGGTAGTGGCCGATACTGTTTTTGGCGGCCTTGACGAATTTGCATTGCTGTCCATCCCCATGTTTATTCTTATGGGCGCAGCCATTGCATCATCACGCGCCGGTGGTGATTTGTACGAAGCGCTCGAGCGCTGGCTTTATCGTGTGCCCGGCGGTTTGATTATTTCCAACCTTGGCGCTTGCTCGATCTTTGCTGCCTTGAGTGGCTCATCACCGGCAACCTGTGCCGCCATCGGCAAGATGGGTATCCCGGAAATGAAAAAGCGTGGTTACCCGGATGGCTTGGCCACCGGCGCTATTGCTGCCGGCGGTACCCTGGGCATCCTGATTCCGCCAAGCATTACCATGATCGTCTACGGCATAACCACTGAAACATCGATTGGTCGCCTGTTTATTGCCGGCATTCTTCCGGGTCTGATGCTGACGTCGCTGTTCATGGCATGGTCGCTGTATTACGCCAAGAAAAACGGTTTCCACTTTCGTATAGGTGACGCGGTTTATAGTTGGAAGCAGAAACTGGAGATCATGCCCCGCATTCTGCCGTTCCTGGTTATTATCGTGATGATATTGTGGGCGTTGTACGGCGGCGTCGCTACTCCTTCAGAAGCGGCAGGAGTGGGCGCATTTGTCTGTATCGCGCTGGTAATACTCATCTACAGGATGATCAACCCGGGCGAATTGTGGGAAGTGCTGCGCAGCGCCACCCGTGAATCCGTCATGATCATGATGATTATCGCCATGGCGGCGCTGTTCAGTTACATGATGTCCACTTTGTATATCACGCAGGCATTGGCAGAATGGATCGCTGCCATGGAAGTAAACAAGTGGGTGTTACTGTTGTTCGTCAACCTGTTTCTCCTGGTAGCCGGGTTATTCCTGCCACCAGTTGCAGTAATCCTGATGACTGCGCCGACACTGGTACCGATTATCGAGCAGGCCGGTTTTGACGCCATCTGGTTTGGTGTGATGCTTACACTCAATATGGAAATCGGGTTAATAACGCCACCAGTAGGACTGAATCTCTACGTGATTAACAGTATCGCTCCTGATGTTAAATTGCCTACGATACTCAAAGGCGCGTTACCGTTCATGTTATGCATGGTACTGGGTATTATTCTCCTGGTTATCTTCCCGGGTATTGCTACATGGTTGCCTGACTTCCTCATGGGTCCGGCTGTCTAGCCGCGGCCCAATGAAACGATAATAGTGGAGCTGCTGATCCTGTTTTCCATGGGCGCGCTTGCCGGTACCACGGCAGGCCTGCTCGGTATTGGTGGCGGCATTATTATCGTACCGGTGCTGGCCATGGTGTTTCAGCAGCAGGGCGTCGATATATCGGTGCTCATGCATACGTCGATCGGCACATCCCTGGCGACCATTGTTATTACATCGTTGTCTTCAACCCGGGCACACCATAAGCACGGCGCAGTGCAATGGCAAGTGTTCCGTGTGATTACGCCCGGCATCATTATTGGCGGCTTGCTGGGATCAGTTATCGCCAGGATAATAGACGGCGGATTGTTGCGTACATTGTTTATCGGTTTTATGTTCATTGTTGCATTCCAGTTCGCTCGTGGCTTTGCCACCAGGCCGCATCGCAAGCTGCCCGGTGCCGTGGGCATGCTTGGTTCGGGAACCGTTATTGGCACTGTGTCGTCGATGATGGGAATAGGCGGCGGCTCCATGAGCGTGCCGTTCCTGACCTGGTGCAATATGTCCGTGCGCAATGCTGTTGCGACATCGGCTGCCATTGGTATCCCAATTGCCGTGGCCGGAGCAACTGGCTATATCCTGAACGGATGGAACGCGCCGATGCGCCCGTCCTGGAGCCTTGGTTTTGTGAACGTACCCGCATTCCTCGGTATAGTCGTTGCCAGCACCCTGTTCGCGCCCATCGGCGCGCGCCTTGCGCACAAAATCCCCGAAAAAACCCTGAAGCGCATTTTTGCGCTGTTCCTGGTGATTGTTGGAATCCGCCTGATTCTGACCAGCTGATGCGACCAGGGGAATTTTTGCTTCCCAACCCTAAAAACAGGGGTTATAGTCATACGATGATTTCCATCAGGTACATCGGCATTAGTTTCTTTTCCCCCTGTCATCAGCCGGGTCACCTGCTGCTGTCCCTGCGACTGCTGCGCGTCAGCGCATAATAACCCTGCCTGGCGAGGCCAAACGCACTCCAAGATCTGAAAAAATTTCCCGACCCTGACGGATTCCGTCGGATGTTTCGGATACAATCCGGGCGAATTGCCCGGTGCTGAACAAAGTTTGCGAGGCCAATAATGAGTGACCGACTGATTATTTTTGATACCACCTTGCGCGATGGCGAGCAGAGCCCCGGCGCATCCATGACCCGTGACGAAAAAGTCCGTATCGCCAAGGTTCTGGAGAAAATGCGCGTCGACGTGATTGAGGCCGGGTTCCCTATTGCCAGTCCGGGCGATTTTGAGTCGGTGAAGGCGGTTGCCGAGATCATCAAGGACAGTACCGTTGCCGGCCTGGCCCGGGCTGCCGAGAAGGATATCGATCGTGCCGCCGAAGCCATCAAGCCGGCCAATTCCGGTCGTATTCATACCTTCATTGCCACGTCACCGATCCACATGCAGGACAAGCTGCGCATGACGCCGGACCAGGTGCTGGAGCGGGCCGTGTGGGCTGTCAAGCGCGCACGCAACTATACCGATGACGTGGAATTTTCACCCGAAGACGCCGGTCGCTCGGACCCGGATTTTTTGTGTCGGGTGCTGGAAGCGGTTATTGATGCCGGTGCGCGGACGCTCAATATTCCCGATACCGTGGGTTATAACATCCCGAGCCAGTTTGGCGACCTGATCAAGACCCTGCGCGAGCGTATTCCCAATTCCGACAAGGCGGTGTTCTCGGTGCATTGCCATAATGATCTTGGTCTTGCTGTCGCCAACTCGCTGGCAGCGGTGGTCAACGGTGCGCGCCAGGTAGAGTGCACCATAAACGGCCTGGGTGAGCGAGCCGGCAACGCTTCACTGGAAGAGATTGTCATGGCTGTGCGCACGCGCCAGGATGTATTCGATTGCGATACCCGAATTGACACCACCCAGATCGTGCCGGCCAGCCGCCTGGTATCCAACATCACCGGGTTCCCGGTTCAGCCCAACAAGGCCATTGTTGGTGCCAATGCCTTTGCCCACGAATCCGGTATTCACCAGGACGGCGTAATCAAGAAGCGCGAAACCTACGAGATCATGCGTGCTGAAGATGTTGGCTGGTCGGCCAACCGCATGGTGCTGGGCAAGCATTCCGGGCGCAATGCGTTCAAGACGCACATGGCCGAACTCGGTTTTGAGTTCAAATCTGATGACGAGTTGAACTCGGCGTTCAGTCGATTCAAGGATCTCGCCGACAAGAAACACGAGATCTTCGACGAAGACCTGCAAGCCCTGATGACCGAGGAGGGGTCCGAGCAGGAAAACGAGCGTTTCAAGCTGGTGTATCTCAAGGTGTGTTCGGAAACCGGGGAGGTGCCGAGTGCCGAACTGTCACTGACCATTGATGGCACGGAAGCAAAAGTAATGGCTGAGGGCAGTGGCCCGGTAGATGCATCGTTCAAGGCCATAGAAAGCGCATTCAGCAGTGGTGCCGAGTTGCAGTTGTACTCGGTTAACAATATTACTACCGGCACAGACTCCCAGGGTGAAGTGACCGTGCGCCTGGAAAAATCAGGCCACATTGTGAATGGTCATGGCGCTGATACCGATATCGTCGTGGCATCGGCCAAAGCCTATATAAATGCCCTGAACAAGCTGATTGCGCCAGGCCAGCGAGATCATCCCCAGGCTGAACAACCGATCTGATCAGCAACTTGGGCGGTCTGTAGCCCTGTCCGGACACCCGGGCAGGGCTTTTTTGTTTCTGTTGTGCTTCCGCAGTTGACAGGCATCAAGGAAGTGAACCCGGCAAACCTGCAGTATAAAATTTTCCAATGGAGAAAATCATGTTTGGTGAGCATCACAGCCTGTTGAATGACTTCCCCGAATTAAGAGACAAGATTCATGAATTAAAGGCAGCTAACCCGGATTTTGCATCCATGTACGAGGAGTATGATCGCGTTGACAAGGAGGTATATAAAATCGAGGAACAAATCGAAACGCGGTCAGACGCATACACGGAAGATCTGAAAAAAAGACGGGTTATGCTGAAAGACAAGCTGTACGCCTTGTTAACCGCGCCGTAATGAGTTCATAATTAAGCAGCTGCCCGGCCTCGCGCCGGGCGCAAGCCTGCGAAGTCTCGGGCCATCTGTATTTTCAAACCTCACAGAGCATTGGCGGAGAAACATTATGGCAACCGATATTGCGGTCAAGGAGCTTGATCCCGAAGAAGCCCAGGCGCTGCTGCATAATGAGCCAGCGGGCATTCTCGTGGATATCCGCTCACACATGGAATACCTGTTTATCGGCCACCCGGCCGGTTGTGTGCATATCCCCTGGATTGACGAGCCGGACTGGAAAATCAACCCCAACTTCATACGCGAGCTACGCCAACTGGTGCTGGGAGGTTTGTCCCATGATTCGGCTACGGTCAACGATGTACCTATCGTGCTGATATGCCGTAGTGGTAAACGTTCGCTGGAAGCCGGCGCACGCCTGATCGAAGATGGCTTTCATCGTGTCTACAGTGTGCGCCACGGCTTCGAGGGTGAACTGGACGACAATCATCATCGCAGCACCTTGTCCGGCTGGCGCTTTGACGGATTACCCTGGGAGCAATGCTGACCTCGACCGCGGACGAAAGGCGGAGAATACGACGATGCATTTATGCCGGTTTTTGGCCTTGATACTGGTCAAGGAAACCGCCGCTAATCGGGATTCTGATCAAGCAAAGAATTGGATAACAATTATAATACTTTCAACCTGGCTTTGGCACCTGACGGCAAATGCTGAAGGTGTGCCTGTTGACGAAAAAGGCCGGATCGAGTCATATAGCGCGGTACATTTATCCCATGCTTCACTGGCGATCTCGGTGAAACATACCGGGCTCGGTTACGAAACCGCTGATCATGAAATTGACTCCCAGGGTATTGGTTATCGTATCGTGGCAACCCGGCGCATGGACAATGGCCTGGGTTTCGGCTGGGGATTCTCGACATCAATATACAGCTCCAGTGCCAATCGTGTTGATCTCTATATGCAGCCGGTGATGGTTGAGTTGTCGCTGTCCAGGAAATGGGCGGATTGGCAGGGCTATGCAAGCCTGGGTGCGGGTGACACCTATGTGCGATACAGCCTGGGGGTGAACGGAGACACGTATAATATTGAAGGCACGGACTCCAGTCCGTCTCTTGATGATTATCAGGTGCGTTTCGGTATCAACAGAAAATCCGGTGCCAGCACCCGGTTATTCCTGGAGTACGAGTTGTTGCGCGTACACCTCAATGCCGATGGCTGGTTTAGCGGTGTCGACAAGGGTGGAACCATTCGCAGTTCGGCAATAAATGCAGGTATTCTGTTTTTGTTGAACTGACAGAAGAAGACAAGAAGCGTGCGAGTACTGTAATGGAAAGCAGCGTCGCGATAGCTGCCGATGCCGGATCAGGAATTGATCGCGCCGCTACCCGGGCCGGAATCCCGGTGCCGTGGGGGTGTCGCAATTTAACCCGTAGACCAGGTCGCCGAGCCGGAAGACATTGCCGAGGCTGTCAGCTGGATGAGTTCAGACGCGACTTCCTGTTTGAATGGTCATGCCAGGACCGCTGATGGCGGTTTCGTCGCGCACTGGGTATTGTGATTTTTGTCGCCAACGCCGGGTTTGACAGGCATTGGCGGCTTACATTTTTCTCCAGACCCTATAAAATCCGCACTGAATAATCATTCCCGAAACCGGGAAGACACATAACAAGAGGAGGAGTACGGGATGCAGGGTCTTGATATCGCTGTATTGATCATTTATATCCTAGCCGTTACCGCGTTCGGTGCCTGGTTTTACCGGCGTGCTGATACACCGGAAGGTTTTACCGCGGCCGGAAGCCGTCTTCCTGGCTGGGCGGTCGGGCTGTCCATATTTGGAACCTATCTGTCTTCCATCTCATTCCTGGCGCTGCCGGGAAAAGCCTACGCCAGCAACTGGCTGGCATTTGTGTTCTCGCTGTCGCTGCCGTTGGCGGCCTGGGCAGCCGGAAAATGGTTTGTGCCACTTTATCGCGCATCCGGGGATGTATCCGCCTATGCCTATCTTGAGCGCCGGTTCGGATTATGGGCGCGCATGTATGCCATGACATTTTACCTGCTCACGCAACTCGCGCGCATGGGTACCATCATGTTCCTGATTGCGCTGGCGCTGGAAAGTCTTACAGGCTGGGATATCAAAACCATTATTGTTGTTTCAGGAATCCTCATTACCTTTTATACCGTGGTCGGTGGTATCGAGGCGGTCATCTGGACGGATGTGATACAGAGTATTGTGCTGACCTTGGGTGCAATGGCCTGTGTCGCGGTCCTGCTGCTGGGCGATCCTGGCGCTGCGGCGTTATTCAGCAAGGCTGCCGAAGCAGACAAGTTCTCGCTGGGCTCGTTCGCGCCGGTATTTACCGAGGCGACCGTATGGGTGGTGCTGCTCTATGGCATTGTCATCAACCTGCAGAACTTTGGTGTTGACCAGTCCTATATTCAGCGCTACCAGACGGCTCGCTCGCTGGAAGATGCGCGTTGCTCGGTCTGGATTGGCGTCCTGGTATATATACCCGTAGGCCTGATGTTCCTGTTGATAGGCAGCCTGCTATGGGCCTACTACCAGTTGAGCCCGGAACTGTTGCCAGAAGCGTTGCAGGCAGCCGGCTCCGGTGACCGTGTGTTCCCGCACTTTATTGTGACCCAGTTGCCCGCCGGCATAACCGGATTGCTGATTGCCGCTCTGGCCGCTGCTGCCATGAGTTCGGTGGATACTTCAATCAATTCTTCATCCACGATCCTGATGACGGATGTATACAGGCGCCTGGTCAATCCTGGTGCCAGTGACAAACAGGCCATGCGTTTCCTGCGCCTGGCTACCGTAGGCCTGGGTGTTCTTGGTACGGCCACGGCATTGCTGATGATATCCATCAAGAGTGCGCTTGACGTATGGTGGCACCTGGCCGGTATTTTTTCCGGTGGCATGCTTGGCCTGTTCCTGCTTGGTGCATTTTCACGTCGGGCCGCCGGCGCCCAGGCATTGGCGGCGATGGTGGCAGGATTCGCGGTTATCGTATGGGCCACGTTCAGCAGCAAGGTCGATGCCGCCTGGGCCAACAGTCTGCACAGTTTCATGACAACGGTTATTGCTACTGTTGCAATATTCGGTGTTGGTATCCTGCTGTCACGTGGACGTGAGCGACGCGGCGTCAGCAAGCCGGCGGAAACGATATACGATATCGAGCAGTAGATTCATGTTCGATTGAAACAGGTACTGACAACAGGGAGGTAGGAAGATGGCAAAGAATATCGTGGTGTTTTCCGATGGTACGGGGCAAGAAGGGGGAAACGGTTTCAATACCAATATCTACAAACTTTTCAACATGATCGAGGATCGTACAGCGGAGCAGGTGGCTTTTTATGATGCCGGTCTGGGAACCGGCTGGAACAAGCTCAGTGGCATGATCGGCGGCGCCGGAATGTCACGAAATATCCAGGAATGTTATCGATTCATATTTGATCATTACGAAGCCGGGGATAATATTTTCCTGTTTGGATTCAGTCGTGGCGCGGCAACGGTGCGCAGCCTGTCGAGCTTTATTCATTACTTCGGTATCCTGCCGAAGTCCAGGCCGGAGCTGATCAAGAAGGCATACGCTATATATCGGATCGGCGATGCCGAAAAACGCAAGCAGGCGGCCGATGACTTTGTCAGTCGGCATCGCACCATGTGGACAAGAATCCGCTTTCTCGGTTGTTATGATACGGTAGCCGCACTTGGCTTGCCATCGAAGACAGCCAGCGCATTTCTCGACGGGCTGCCCGGGTTCCGTCACAAGTTTCATGATTTCCGTTTGAGCGAAAGCGTCGAGACCGCCTGTCACGCGTTGGCCATTGATGATGAGCGCAAAACCTTTCATCCGATTCCGTGGGAAAATCAGGTGCTGGATTACCAGGTGATAAAGCAGGTCTGGTTTTGTGGCGTGCATACAGATGTGGGTGGCGGTTACAAAAAGCAGGGCCTGGCTGGCATTCCCCTGGTATGGATGACCCGGCATGCTGTGGACAAGGGGCTGAAAATCTATAATGGTCACAAGGTCCTGATCAAGGAGGCGGCTGACGGTCACATGCATGACTCCCGCGAAGGCATTGCTTCGGTATATCGAAAGAAACAAAGGCAATGGGATGCAGCACGTCTGGGTAAGCCGGTTGTTCATGAAAGCGTGTTGCAGCGCAAGCTGAACCAGGACAACAAGGAATCACCCGTCTATCGACCATGGATACTGGATATGGATCATGATGTTGAACCCTGGCTGCGGCATGAACAACAGCCATGGTTTGTTGATAACAAGCCGTGAGTCGGACTGATGCATTTGGTGGGCATGTAACCCGGTACGATGCCTGGTTCGACTCCAATGCGGAGAGTTACCAAGCTGAGCTGAATGCGCTGCGCTCCCTGTTACACGGGTCAGGGTCAGCGCTTGAAGTAGGTGTCGGCACCGGGCGGTTTGCTGCAGAGCTGGGTATCGGTATCGGCGTTGATGCGTCAGCGGCCATGCTGGCCGTGGCGAGTCAGCGAAACCTGCATGTTGCGCAGGCTTTGGCTGAATCTTTGCCATTCCGTGATGCATCGTTTGACTGCCTGCTATTTGTAACCAGCCTGTGTTTTGTTCGTTCTGTCGAAGCAGCTTTGGCTGAAGCTGTTCGCGTGTTGCGACCTGGCGGCGCGTTGATTATCGGTATGATCAATGCGGACAGCCAACTTGGCAGGCAATACCAGGTGCGACAGCACGACAGCGTGTTTTATCGTGATGCCCGGTTTATGACCGTATCCGGACTGGAGAACTTGCTGACGCGACCCGGGCTCAAGATTGATCGGTGGTGTCAAACCCTGGCCAGTAATGAGCGCGGCGACACTGATTTTTCTGCAAGTCCGGGAAACAGGCCAGGGGGATTTGTTGTTGTGCGCGCGCTAAAATCTGCCGTGATCTGAGCCGCGCGCCGGTGTCACGGTCTTCAGCCTTTGCCCCGGGTCTTGGTACGATGAGGCCTCGCATTTTTCTCAATGAAGGCAACAATCATGTTGGCAACATCCTTGCCGGTAGATTTCTCGATACCTTCGAGCCCGGGTGAGGAATTGACTTCCATAATCAACGGTCCGCGAGATGACCTGAGTATATCCACGCCGGCCATGTTGAGGCCGATAATTCGCGTGGCGCGAATGGCGGCCGCACGTTCTTCCTTGCTCAACTTGGTCAGGATAGCGGTGCCGCCGCGATGCAGGTTGGAACGAAACTCGCCTTCCTTGGCAGTACGTTCCATAGCAGCAACAACCTTGTCGCCGACGACAAAACAACGAATATCGGAACCCCTGGCTTCCTTGATAAACTCCTGGACCAGGAAGTTGGCATCCAGTTCATGGAAGGCATCAATCAGGCTTTCAGCTGCCTTCTGGGTTTCAGCCAGTACCACGCCGCGACCCTGCGTGCCTTCCGTAATCTTCACAACCAGCGGCGCACCGCCGACCAGGTCAATAAGTGCATTGGTATCATCTACCGAGTGGGCAAAGCCGGTAATAGGCAATCCAACACCTTTTCGCGCCAACAGCTGCAGGCTGCGCAACTTGTCGCGCGCGCGGCCGATGGAGACGGATTCATTTATCGGATAGACGCCCATCATTTCAAACTGGCGCAATACCGCCAGTCCGTAACGGGTGATGGATGCGCCGATGCGTGGAATCACCGCATCAAAGTCGGTCAGTTTCTCCCCGTGGTAGCTCAATGATGGCCGGTCCGAAGTGACATCGATGTAGCATTTGAGCGGATCAATAACCTTGGCCTTGTGTCCGCGAGCTTCGGCAGCCTCAACCAGGCGGCGTGTTGAATACAGTCGACGATTGCGCGAGAGAATGGCGATCTTCATGGTTATTCCTCTTCGTCGTGTCGGCGGCTGAGTATCGATAACAGTGTCGGACTGGCATCCGGCTTGCCGGCGAGATGGTCGGCGCCCGGGTCAACAACAAAGTTGTCAACTATGGCTGTACGACCCAGCAGCATGCGAAAGCGCATGCTGTCACGATTGGTCAACGTGGTCTCAATAGGCCAGGTCAGGTCACCAATAACGATATGGGTGCGAATAACGTAACGTTCTTCCTTGTGGCCACCGGAATCGGAGACCATGCGTCGATCAATGACTGCGGCTTCGCAATGCAGTTCGGTGCGCGTATTGTTGCGCTCCGGGTGCAGGCCAAAGCGCACATGTTTGACACCGTCTTTTTCAAACGGTTCGACGTAAAAAGCGTGCAGTGCCGAGGTGCGCGCCCCGGTGTCGACCTTGCATTCGATGAGATCAATACCAAGGTCGGGCAGGGCAATCCATTCTCGCCAGCCCAGCACGGGGAAGTTTCGGCTTTCAATTGGCATCAGGTTTTCCTTTGTTGTTCACGTCCAGGATGGCAGTCAGTATGGCTGCCCGATGAACTGGTCATCGGGTCCCGGTGTTAAGGGGCAAGTCGCCGGGACTGCCAGTTTCCTTCGGTGTCCCGATTGAACAGGAAGCGGTCATGCAGCCGGTCCGCACCGTTTATCCAGAATTCTATTTCTTCCGGTATTACGCGGTAACCACCCCAATGGGGTGGTCGGGGCACATCCTGATCCCGAAATTGGTCGGTAAAGTGCTGTAGCCGTTGTTCAAGTGAAGCGCGGTCCGGGATTTCCCGGCTCTGCTCCGATGCCCAGGCACCCAGCTGGCTGCCCCGGGGGCGCCTGGCAAAATAGGCGTCAGATGCTTCCGGCGGCGTTTGTTCGGCCTTGCCCCGGATATGAACCTGGTAACCCAGCTCGTCCCACCAGAATGACAATGCTACCCGGGCATTGCCGGCGATGTGCGCGCCCTTAGCGCTTTCATAGTTGGTGTGAAAGACAAAGCCGCGGTCATCAAAACTGCTCAACAATACAATGCGGCTGTGCGGCTGGCGGCGTTCGTCCACCGTGGTCAGCATCATCGCGTTGGGTTTGTCGATACTGGCTTTGCCAGCCATCTCGAACCAGTCGGAAAACTGGTCAATGGGATTGGATTTAATCATTACCAGGCAATCCTTTCGGGGTTTGGCGGCGATTGTTGTCGGGAATCAAGGTTTCCGCAGAAGCCGTGTAGTTATCATTTTAAATCATAAAATGAAAGCGGGGCAGTCATGAAAATCAAAATCCAAGTCAAATCAGCGGAGTGGTGGTACTGGGCGCTGACCCTGGTTGCCATGATTGTCGGACTATCAGGTTTTGTCGAGGGATTTTACGCGGTAATTGCTGTCAGCGCTTTCCAGTTCGCAGTGTTTTGGTTCAAAAAGGGGTTTATGGCGTTTCCGACCCAGGTGCGTTTTGTTTACGGGCTTTTTACCGTGATTGCGTTATTTGATTCAACACGCATCTTTTACTGGGCGCTGTTGGTCGGAACCGTCATGGTGACATTATTTGATCGTTGTATTATTGCCAGGGTGCTGATCTTTATGCCCTGGAACAAGGGCGTCAAGCTGAGCGTCTGAAAACGGCTCCGGTTCTGCTATTATCGGCTTTTTGCAGCGACGCGGGGTGATAATGGCGGGTTGTGGTTGTGGGCACGAAGAAATGGTTGCCGGGTCGGATCAGGGTTCGGCCGGTCAGCGTCGTGATCTCATCATCCTTTTGCTGATCAATGCCGTCATGTTTGTCGTCGAACTGGCAGCCGGCTGGATTGCCCAGTCCGCCGGGTTGGTGGCCGATTCCCTGGACATGTTTGCCGATGCCGCGGTCTACGGTATTGCACTGTATGCGGTGGCGCGTTCGGCCAACCTGAAGATCACTGCTGCCCGCCTGAGTGGTTTGTTCCAGATGATATTGGCGCTGACGGTGTTGCTGGAAGTGGGGCGGCGTGTATTGGTTGGCAGTGAGCCGGAATCCCCGCTGATGATTGCGATCGGCCTGCTGGCGCTGGCGGCCAATGTCGCCTGCCTGCTGCTGATTGCCAGGCACCGCAAGGGTGAGGTTCACATGCGTGCCAGCTGGATATTTTCAGCCAACGACGTTATGGCCAACGTAGCTGTTATTGCCAGTGGATTCCTGGTCGCCTGGCTGGACAGTCGCTGGCCGGACCTGGTCGTTGGCCTAGCTATCGCGGTGCTGGTCTTTTATGGTGGCCGGCGCATCCTGGTCGAAGCGGAAACCGAGCGTAGCCGTTGTTCGGTCGCAGGTTCCGGGACCTAGGCGCGGCCTATTGTTCCTTTCGGGTGACGTCGTGCAGTTTGTCGCGGGCGCCTTCTACCAGCTCACCGGTCTTGCGTTTGACAGTGTCTGTCATCCGGTTGGCCACACTGCGATCCTTGAAAGGGTTGCTCAGTAGCGGTTCGCCGCGACCAAAGTTAATCCCGAGCGGAAACCCTATAATCAGTCCGATTATTATGCCTGTGATCAATAGCTTAAACGCTTTTTGCACGTCTTTTCTCCTGTTTTGGCCATTCTAGCCAGACTTGATTGACCATTCCAGTTTTCAATATTTGACAAAAGCGGCTGGAATCGCGAGCAATGATTCTTCATAATAAATTTTATTACTTTAATAAAGAAATTACGAAAAATCACAGGGTGTATTAATGACCAGTCCCGATTTTAGAGAGTGTCGAAAGTACGAGCGCAGCGAGATATCAATTGAAGTACTGGTAACGATGCCGGGCAGGACTCCCATGAAGCTGAAAACCGGCAACATCTCCGAAGGCGGGGTGTTCCTGTTGTCCGGCGGCAGGAACATGCCGAGGCCTGGGACAGAGTTAAGCGTAACCTTGCCGGAGTTTCTGAACCAGGCTCAGCCGGTGGCAATGAAGGCGGTGGTGCGACACTACAGTGACTGCGGAATCGGTATTGAATTTCTCGGCAGGCTCGCCTGAGCAAGATCACCAACTGACCCTTCCCCGTCTGGCATGGCTAGCCGCTGGTCGCAGGCCTGACTGACCGGCAATTAATTTCCTTTCTGTATTTCTAAAGATTTTTCCTGGCACCCCGATAACTGTATCGAGGGTTCGCCCTTATGCCATCACACGGCATTCATGAGTAATACATACGTGAATTTAACCGGCCATTGGCTGAATTGACAGTCATGGCCCAGAGGAGAGAAAAATGCCTCAGATTATCAATACCAATATCGCTTCGCTGAATGCGCAGCGTAACCTGAATCGCTCACAAGGCGATCTGGGTGTAGCACTGCAGCGCCTGTCTTCAGGCCTGCGTATCAACAGCGCGAAGGATGATGCCGCCGGTCTGGCCATCTCCGAGCGCATGACAGCACAGATCCGTGGTCTGAACCAGGCTGCACGAAATGCCAATGACGGCATTTCGCTGGCACAGACTGCTGAAGGTGCACTGCAATCTGCCGGTGATATCCTGCAGCGTATTCGTGAATTGTCAGTACAGTCTGCCAATGCCTCGAACTCTGCCAGTGACCGCCAGGCGCTGAACAACGAAGTGTCCAACCTGGTACAGGAACTGGATCGTGTTGCCCAGCAGACCGAATTCAACGGTCGCAAATTGCTGGATGGCTCTTTCACTTCTGCCGTATTCCAGGTAGGTGCCAATGCACACCAGACGATCAACGTAACCTCTGCCAACTTCCGTACCACCGCTTACGGTAACTACCGTATCGGCGCGTCTGCGGCTACCACCACTGGCGGTAATGGCGAGTTGACTGTAGGCAGTACCGTGGGTTCAACCATTTCCAGCGCATGGGGCACTCTTGGTGCATCACGTGTTGGCGCCGGCACCCTGACTGTTAATGGCGCTGCAGGCAGTGTAGACGTGGGTTATGGTGGCAGCACCAGTGCCAAGGACGTAGCTGCCCTGGTTAACGCGCAGACCGAGAACACCGGTGTTACCGCTTCAGCCCGTACCGAAGTAAACATGACAGGTTTTGCTGCTGATACAACCTACACCATGCTGGTTGCATCTGACAACTCAACCAGTCAGGCACAAACCATTTCGTTTACCACCGGCTCCAGCATCAATGCTGACGGCCTGGCTGCCGCTATCAACGCCTTCAATGACGTTTCATCAAAGACAGGCGTGACCGCCAAGCTGGCTGACAACGGAACAGATATCGTTCTGCAGAACTCAGCAGGCAACGATGTCCGCATCGTCAATGACTCGGTAACCGGCAACGATGTTGACATTACTGATGTTAATGGCGGCAATACCGTTACCGCTACCGCCGCCAACGGTGTAGGCGTGTTCGGTACCAATGATGCCTGGATTACCGGCGAACTGACTTTCGATTCCGAAAAGTCTTTCAACGTCGTTGATACCAACGCCGGCGCTGTCGGTACCGGTACCGGCTTCCTGTTGACCGTTGCCGGTGATGCGGCGCAGTTGCAGAAGGTCAGTGATATGGACGTTACCACTTTTGATTCCGCTACCCGTACCCTGGCCATGGTGGATTCCGCCCTGGCAGCAGTAAACGGACAGCGTGCAAAATACGGTGCGGTGCAGTCACGTTTCGAAACTACAATCGGCAACCTGCAGACGACATCTGAAAACCTGTCTGCTGCACGGTCTCGTATCCGTGACGCCGACTTCGCAACGGAAACTGCCGAGCTGACTCGTGCACAGATCCTGCAACAGGCTGGTGTATCTGTTCTCGCCCAGGCAAATGTCCTGCCGCAGAACGCACTGTCATTGCTGCAGTAAGTTAATTCTCGACATTGGATGTCGAATTGATGCGCCCGGGACGGTTGTGTTCCGGGCGCATTTCCCTGTTTGATATTGAGGTAGATGCTATGTCAATTGAAGCACTGAGTGCATCGGCAGTAATTCCGCTAAACGGAAACTACTCCGCCCATGGCGCTGATGTGCCACGTGGGCGGCAACATTTGCCGGAACAAGGCAAGAGCTTGCCGGAAGAGGCTTCGCTGGAAGAAGTCAGTCGGCAACAAGTCGAGGAAGCCGTTGACCAGATCAAGGAGCAAGTCCAGCTGGTTCGACGCGGTCTCCAGTTCAGCGTTGATGACGATTCAGGAAAAACCATTGTACGCGTTATAGACAGCGATTCAGGTGACCTGATTCGACAGATTCCGTCGGAAGAATTTGTTGCCATCTCCCAGGCGATTGCCCATAACCTGGAACGGCTCCAGGGTGTTCTGCTGAAAGACGAGGCCTGATTGGCCCCGTTTTTGCTTTGTTGCGTAACAGCAGCAATTTCGCGTGCACACAAGTAATCGGGTGAAAGAAAATGGCACAAATCAGTTCTGCCGGACTGGGTTCCGGCCTGGATATCAACAGCCTCGTTTCGCAGTTGGTCGCAGCGGAAGCTGAGCCAGCCAGCCTGCGTCTGGGCAGGCGCGAGGCAGGTCTGCAGGCCAGGTTGAGTGCCTACGGCAGTCTCAAGGGAGCGTTGTCCGCGTTTCAGTCTTCATTGTCAGGTCTCGCCGGCCTGGCCACTGAACCACCGCGCACAGCCAGGTCTTCCGATACCGATATTATCGCTGCCAGCGCCGGATCATCTGCGGCCGAGGGCAGTTACAGCATCGAAGTCAGCCAGCTGGCGCAAAAACATGCAGTTGCTACCGGTGCTTATGCATCTGAATCGGATGTTGTCGGAACCGGTACTATTACGATCAGCTTTGGCGAGGCCAAGGGTACAGGCTTTGAGCTAAATGGCGAGCGTGCCAGCTCGACAATCACCATCGACTCCGGCAGTAACACCCTGGCCGGAATCCGTGATGCTATCAACGAAGCCAATACCGGCGTCAAGGCATCGATTATCAATGATGGCAGTGGTTTTCGACTGGTGATGACGTCCGACCACAGTGGTGCCAGGAACAGCCTGAAGATCAGCATCTCTGATACCGATACTTTTAATACCGATACCAGTGGCCTGTCAGCAATTGCCTACGATCCGGACGCGGCTGCAGGGAGCGGCAAGAACCTGGTTGAAACCCAGGCGGCGCTGGATGCACAGCTGAAAATCAATGGTCTGTCCATTACCAGCGAAACCAATACCCTGAACAATACCATTACCGGCCTGGCCCTGACGCTTAAGGACAAGACCGGTGCCAGCCCGGAAACGGTCACCGTAAGCGGCAATACCGGCCAGCTCAAGACCGAGGTGGACAAGTTTGTCGAAGGCTATAATGCGTTGATGAGTGCGCTGGATGAACTTACTGCCTATAACCCGGACAGTCGGGAGTCAGGCATTCTTATCGGTGACTCGACTATCAGGGGCGTGCGATCCCGAATTCGCAACCTGGTCAGTAATACCATTGCCGGTGCCAGCGGTAATTATGCCAGTCTCTATTCCGTCGGTATCAAGAGCGACAACAACGGCAAGTTAAGTGTCGACAGCAGCAAGCTACAGAGCGCGCTTGACACCGACTATGCCAACGTGGCGCGCCTGTTTGCTGCATCCGGTGTGGCCTCTGATGACAATATTGAAATTGTTGATGCCGGCAAGGTGCGTGAACCGGGAACCTATAACGTTTCGGTAAGCACCCTGGCAACACGGGCAAGCTACATCGCTGCGGCAAATGGCAGTCTGACGGTCTCGTCTCCTGCCAATACCTTTGTTATCAAGGTGGACGGCAAGACCAGCGGCACGATAACGCTGGAAGCCATGACCTATGCCAGCGGTGATGCACTGGCTGCGGCAATACAAAGCAAGATCAATGGCGACAGTACACTTGCATCGTCTGGAACAGGTGTATCGGTAAGCTATAACACCGATCACCTGGAAATTGTATCTTCTAAATATGGATCTGAATCAAAACTGGAAATCGTTTCCAATACCACGTCAGGTCTTGGTCTAGGTGTTTCCAGCGGAACCGACGGCGTGGATGTTGCCGGTGCTCTGGGCAATTACCCGGCAACAGGAAGCGGTCAACAGTTGTCAGGCAGCGGCGTGGCCGATGGTGTCCGGGTAAGGGTCGGTGGTGATACAACCGGAGATCGTGGCACGGTTACCTATGCGCTCGGTCTGGCGGCACAGCTGGATTCCGTTATTGATGATTTTGTTGATGGAGACGGGCTGATAAGCAGTCGTACAGAAGGGATAAGCGAAAGCCTGAAAGACATAGAGAAGCAGCGCGAAACCCTTTCACAGAGGCTTGAGGTTCTGGAGCGTCGTTACATGGCCCAGTTCAGTGCGCTTGATCTCCTGGTGAGCCAGTTACGCAGTACCAGTGACTTTATTGCGCAACAGTTGGCATCGTTGCCAGGTGCAAAACAAAGATCGTAGTTTAAAGTTTGGACCTGTTTCGACGATAAAGGATTAGATTGGCAGCTTGTACAACGCGCCAGTCAAACGTGAAGTTGACAGTAAATACCAAATGTTCAAGAGGTGATTTTGTGAGTTACCCTAATGCAGCAGCAGCACTGAAACAGTACCGCAATACTGATTCCAACAGTGTTTCGTATGAGTCACCACACCGTCTCGTACAAATGCTCATGGAGGGAGCGCTGGATCGTATATCCATGGCCAAGGGACATATGTCCAGGGGCGAGACCAGCCAGAAGGGATCGGCAATTGGTCGCGCCATTGCCATCATTGACGGCCTGAGAATGAGCCTTGATCTTCCTGCCGGTGGCGATATTGCAAGAAACCTGGATGATCTTTATGAATATATGGGCCGGACACTGGTTGAGGCAAACATGAATGATGATGCGTCCAGGCTGGATGAAGTAGCCAGGCTCCTGGGAGAAATCAAGTTTGCCTGGGACCAGATTGGTGAGCAGGCAGTATCACTCAGCAAGCGCACGGCGCAGAAGACCGCGGCGGCCAACATGCCGGTAATAGGCTGATGCACCAGGATATCGAAACATTGTTGTGCGATCTGGATGAACTGTCCGGAACTATGGACGAGGCCATAACCGGAAGAGACTGGTCTCGTCTTTCGCAACTGACTTACCAGGCCAGGGATATCTGTTCGGCCGTTGTATCGGTACTGCATTACCAGGATGGAGATGAGTATACTGAATCAACAAGATTGCTGTTGCAGGGTATTATCCGGAAAATGGAAACGGCGGAATCCGTTTGTCTTGATGAGCAGCAGGAGATATTGCTGCAGGCGAAACCAGTCGCTGCAAAGAAGAATATGAACAGGGTATACAGCCTGTAGTTGTTTCCCATAGAGAACCCTCTCTTTCCCGCTTTTTATTATCGTTTAAAAACTTCCGTTACGCTGTTATCGTCCATGGTAACGGTGCGCCTTGCAGTTTATTGCTACTTGAAACAAGGTAAAAATCACATGTATTTTCATAGACTGTATGTATCAGTGGGCCTGTTTCGGTGTCAAAAATACGTTCCCGCAAATAATTCTTCCTGCCTTCACCTTTGTTAACAAATACGCGTCAGAATTGACGCACGTGTAACACTTTCTCCTCTATCATAACCGACATAGTCAACGAGTTGTCATCATCCGCAGGATTACCGGGCTTTTACAGGATTCATTAAACATGATCCGGTAATAAAGCGGGGCCCAGGAGATATGACTGGTTCCGGGGTGCGTTGTACGGATAAAGAAGCAACTAACAATACAGGGGTGCAGGTGTTATGAGCGGTAAAGAAATTGTGGTAGTCAGTCGTAATGACAACGCGGTGCGTTCAATAGAATCCGTCGTTCGATACCTCGAGCATCGTTGCTCGGCAATCAGCGCCAGAGACGCATTGTTTACCAGGTTGCGAGAGTCCGCAGACAGCCTGGTTGTGCTGATCAGTCATTTTGGTGATGCCGAGGAGGAGCGTAACCTGGCCCAGGCGCTTATGGAGTGCAATGACAGTGTCGCCCTTATCCTTACCGACCGCACCTATGAAGTTGAACTGACAAGTTCCGGTCATCCTGTCTATTTTGTTGATTACCCCCTGCGCTCCAGTGAAGTTGAATCCTTGTTCGCTGATTGCCTGGTTCGGGCGCCGGGACGCGGGACCGGAAATCATTATGCGGCCCAGGATGTCGCCAAGACGCTGGTCGGAGAAAGCCCGTCGATTCGCCGGATCCGCGATGTGATTTGCCAGATTGCGGATACTGATGCCAACGTGCTTGTGCTGGGTGAGTCCGGTACAGGCAAGGAAGTGGTGGCGCGCAACCTGCACAAGTGTTCTTCGCGTCGTGATATGCCTTTTATTCCGGTCAACTGCGGCGCCATTCCGGAAGATCTCCTGGAGAGTGAATTGTTCGGTCACGAGAAGGGTGCATTTACCGGAGCCATTACCACGCGTCGTGGACGGTTTGAATTGGCCGAAGGTGGCACGCTTTTCCTTGATGAGATCGGGGATATGAGCTTGCCCATGCAAGTGAAGCTGTTGCGCGTCCTGCAGGAAAGAGTGTTTGACCGCGTTGGCGGTACGCGCAGCATCAAGGCCAACGTACGTATTATTGCTGCCACGCACCGCAACCTGGAAGAAGATATCGCCCAGGGCCGGTTCCGTGAAGATTTGTACTACCGGCTTAACGTGTTACCGGTCGAAATGCCGGCGTTACGTGATCGTCTTGAGGATCTCCCGGCCCTGGTCAAGGCACTGACCAGCCGGCTTCCCTATAACCGGAATCGCAAGCTGGCTTTCTCTGCATCAGCAATACAGGCATTCAGCCAGCATTCCTGGCCCGGCAATGTTCGAGAGCTGGCCAACCTGGTTGAACGCCTGTCTATCATGAATTCCGGCAATGAGATTGGCCTGGCGGATCTTCCTGAGCGCTACCGCGCGGGCTTTGAGATCGACACGGTTACAGAGGAGCCGGCGGTTGTTGCAGAAAGTCCCGACCGGGATGTCGGTGCACCGGCGCGCTTGCCGAAGAACGGTATTGATCTGAAGGAACACCTGAGCGAGCTGGAGCAGGCGTACATCATGCAGGCGCTGGAAGAGGCTGATGGCGTTGTTGCCCATGCCGCTTCATTGCTGAAGATGCGCCGTACCACGCTGGTGGAGAAATTGCGCAAGTATGGTGTGAAGAACGATCGTCACAGGAAAACCTTTGACGGCATGGTGTATTCAGATGCAGTGGTACAGGCCTAGTCAATAAATTGTCGGCACAGAACTTGCTGTAAGCGTATTGCGCAACTGAATCGCAAGGTTCAAAAAACTGACAGGGCCAGGACCTAAACAATGGACGCGGCAGACAAACTTACACCGGAACAGCTGGGCCAGGCATTCGAGATATTCAACAATGCCTCGCGTGACCTGGAGTCGGCCTACCGTGTGCTGGAAACGCGGATTGACCATCTTACCGGCGAGCTTGAGCAGGCGCGTGCACTGCAGCAAAGGGAAGCGGTTGCCCGGGTGGCGCTGGCAGACCGGCTGCAAACATTGCTGGCCGCGTTGCCCGGCGGTGTTGTTGTGCTGGATGGCAATGGCATCATCAGCAGTACCAATCCGGCAGCCAGGCAGTTGCTGGGTGAGCCGCTTGAAGGTGAGCCCTGGTACCGGGTGCTTCATCGATGTTTCGAACTGGACATGGATGACGACCAGGAGCTGAAACTGCGTAACGACTCCTGGGTTACCGTGGAGACCAGTGACCTGGGTACTACGCCAGGTCAGATCATCCTGGTCAATGATGTAACTGAATTACGCGCCATGCGCCAGAAGACCGAGCTCAACAAGCGTCTTGCCTCCATGGGCGAAATGGCTGCAAGACTGGCCCACCAGATTCGTACGCCACTGTCTTCGGCGCTGTTGTATGTTTCCCGGATCAGGAAGTCGGCTCCAGGAGAAGTTGCTGCCCCCGTTGAACGCGTCTACCAGTCTATGAAACAAATCGAAACCATGGTGGCAGACATGCTTGGCTTTGTCCGTTACAGCCATCCGGTTACCTCGACAGTGGATATGGCTGAAATAATGAACGAACTGCTTGAAGGGCTTCGACCCATTGCCGATCAGCATGGCTGCACAATCGATTTCCAATACCGGAAGGAACAAAAAATCCTGGTGACAGCGGATCGGCAGGCCTTGCTTGGCGCGTTTCAGAACATTGCGGTAAATGCCATCCAGATTTGTGGTCATGGCGGCGAAGTACGCATGCAATCCTCAATCACACCGGAAGGCAACGCCGTACTGACGTTTGAAGATAACGGTCCCGGTATCGAACAGGCAATCAAGGACAGGATATTCGAGCCGTTTTTCACCCGGCGGGCAAATGGTGTCGGGCTCGGATTGTCCGTGGTCAAGCGGGTTGTGGATTCGCACCACGGCACGATTTCGGCCACATCCAGTCCCGGTCAAGGAAGCTGTTTCAGAATTGAATTGCCGACTATGCCCGGCACCAAACGCAACACCGATGGTGAAGAGGTGTGTTATGGCGGCTGATACAAAGATCATACTGGTTGTTGAGGATGACCAGTCCTTGCGTGAAGCCATTTGCGATACCCTGGAAGCCGAGGCCTACTGTGTCAGTCTTGCCCATGATGGTGAAAGTGCCCTGGAAGTATTGTCATGCAGCCGCCCGGACCTGGTCATCACCGATGTGCAAATGGATCCCATGGATGGTTTTACCCTGCTGCATCATATGAGCCGGCGTTATCCCGATATCCCGGTATTGATGATGACTGCCTATGGCGATATTCCCCAGGCAGTTTCGGCAATGCAGGCAGGTGCGGTCAATTTTCTGGCCAAGCCATTTGAAGTGGACATGTTGATTGACCAGGTCAACATGACCCTGTCATCAGGGCCAGCGCAGGATTCCGCAGAGCATCGCTTTATTTGCGAGGATGATGCCACCAGGCAGTTGTTGGCGCTGGTTTCCAGGGCGGCGGTAACAGATACCACTATATTGATTACCGGCGAGAGCGGTACTGGCAAGGAAGTGTTGGCGCGCTATATTCACAATCATTCGCCCCGTGCCGACAAGCCGTTTGTTGCCGTTAACTGCGCGGCGATACCGGAGAACATGCTGGAATCAATCCTGTTCGGGCATGAGAAAGGCGCCTTTACCGGCGCTGTACAAACCCAGCAAGGCAAGTTTGAGCAGGCCCAGGGCGGCACCTTGTTGCTGGACGAAATCTCGGAAATGCCGTTGGCACTCCAGGCGAAGCTGCTGCGCGTATTGCAGGAGCGGGAACTGGAACGCCTTGGCGGAAAGCAGACCATTTCCCTTGATGTACGCGTACTGGCCACATCCAATCGCAACATGAAACAGTTTGTCCGGTCCGGCATGTTTCGTGAAGACCTTTACTATCGGCTGAACGTATTCCCCGTATCAATGCCGCCGCTGCGTGAACGACGGGCGGATATTCTCCCGGTTGCACGTTCACTGCTGGCCAGGCACGCAGAGCGGTCGATGATGACGATACCAGGTATCGACGAGGCAGCACAGCAGCGGCTGTTGACGCATTCCTGGGCGGGTAATGTGCGCGAACTGGAAAACGTGATTCAACGCGCACTGATTCTGCAGCAAGGTGGCACGATTACTGCGGATGATCTTCATTTTGAATCCGGGGATTTGCCGGTAACCGAAATTGCATCAGCAAAGGCAGTGGATAGTGTCGACCTGCCGGCCGGGTTGCGCGAGCAGGAGCAAACCACGATCTTGCAAGCGCTCGAATCTGTTCATGGCAACAGGAAGTCAGCTGCGGAACGACTGGGCATCAGCCAGCGAACCTTGCGTTACAAGCTCGCACGTATGCGCGAAGCCGGTATCGCGGTACCGGGGTCCGCAAGAATCCAGGCATAAGAGGGACATATGAACGAAATCAACGCCAACCAGTTACTCGCCCAGTTGCGGATCAACGCTGCGCTTGCAAAAAACCAGGCAGCACCTGCGCTTGATGAAACCAGGGCAGCGAATAACGTCGACTTCGGCAAGTTGCTCAAGGATTCAATTGACAAGGTAAACGAGATGCAGCAGGCCGCGGGTGATGCAACCAAGGCATTTGAGAAAGGTGATCCTGGCATGAGCATCGAACAGGTCATGATTGCATCGCAAAAGGCCAGTGTTTCATTCCAGACCATGCTGCAGGTGCGCAACAAGCTGGTAAACGCCTACCAGGAAATCATGAATATGCAGGTTTGATCATCAGTCAGGATCAAATTACAGGGTTGATCATTACGGATAACGACAAATGGCTGAAGCAGTGGAATTGACACCGGCACAGGTGGTGCCACAAAAAGGACGCACCATGCAGGCGCCTGCCAGTATTCGCGGCATAAACCGGTTGCCGGTGGTGAAACAGGTCGGGCTGATGATCGGGCTGGCAGCCAGCATTGCACTGGGTGTCGCAGTTGCGCTGTGGTCGCAAAAGCCCAGCTTCCAGCTGTTGTACGGAAATCTTGCCGAGCGCGACCTGATGCAGGTGGTCGAAGCGCTGGACCAGGCGCAGATTCCCTACCAGGTTGAATACCGCAGTGGTGCCGTCATGGTTCCAGATGATGAGCTGCACAAAGCCAAGCTCAGGCTCGCCAGCCAGGGGCTGCCGCAGTCGCGAGATGACGGTTTTGAGTTAATGGAAAAGGGTAACGGCTTCGGTGTCAGCCAGTTCATGGAAACGGCCCGCTATAATCGCGCCCTGGCAGGAGAGCTTGCACGCACCATTAAGACTATTCGTAACGTCGACAGTGCCCGGGTACACCTGGCCATGCCACGACAAACCATGTTTGTTAACAGCAAGCAGAAAACTACGGCTTCTGTCTTCGTCAATCTTTACCCTGGAAGAAGGCTGAACAAGGGACAGGTTGATGGCATCGTTCACCTGGTGGCTTCGAGTATTCCCAGCCTGAGCCCGGAAAACGTCACCGTGGTTGACCAGAAAGGCCGCTTGTTGACCAGTGAATCCGATAACGATGCAGAAATGGCAGCGGATCATCTCGAATTCGCACAGCGAATGGAAGACAGCTACGTGCGCCGGATCGAGGACTTGCTGGTACCGATTATTGGCGAAGGCAAGATCAAGGCCAAGGTGGCGCTGAGTTTCGAACAAACCATTACCGAGCAGACCCGTGAAGACTACGAACCTGACCCGACAGCAATACGCAGCGAACAGGTTCATGAGGAAACCAGCCTTGAAAACCGCCTGGCCGGGGTGCCGGGGGCATTAGCCAATACTCCGCCGGGCGCCGGATCAGCCCCGGAAGTGGTCGCCGGGCCTGGAGCCGGGGGTGAAACCCGGCCGGAAACTGCTGACAAGAATGATATTCGTACCCGCAAGGCCACGCGTAACTATGAGCTGGATCGCGTCATCAGTCATACCCGTACGGTGCCCGGGGCGGTCAAGCGTGTGTCAGTTGCCGTTGTTGTCGATGATCGCATCAAGCCGGACGCAGATGGCAAGCCTGTTTCCGAACCGCGAAGCGAAGAGGAACTGGCAAGGATTACCGAGCTGGTAAAGCAGGCTGTCGGCTTTAATGCCGAACGTGGAGACGCTGTCCAGGTCGTCAACTCATCGTTTTACCTGACTACGGAAGAGGCCGTCGAGGCGATTGAAGAGCCGATCTGGCAACAGCCCTGGGTTCATGACATTGCAAAACAAGTTCTGGGTGCTATCGGCGTATTGCTTTTGATTCTTATGGTGCTGCGACCAGCCATGCGTAACCTGACTGCCGCTGAACTCAAGACTGTTACGCCGGATGCCTCCGGGCAAATGCCATTGTTGCCGAATGGATCAGCAGCCGGCGCGCAGGCAGTTGATGAAAACGGAAAGCCTAGAATGCTGAGTCTCGAAGAACTGGCTCCGTCACAATTCAATTATGACAATGAACTTGATGCTGCCAAGGCGCTCGTTGCGGAAGATCCCAAGCGTGTTGCCCAGGTAGTCAAAACATGGATTTCAAGCGATGGCTGAAGAAACCTCGAGGGAACAGGTGTCCGGCATAGAGCGTGCCGCAATTCTGCTGATGAGTATCGGTGAGACTGATGCCGCGGCAGTGCTCAAGCATATGCAGCCCAAGGAAGTGCAGCGTATTGGTCATGCAATGGCAAACGTTAGCAATGTTACCAAGGAGAAAGCCAAGAGGGTGTTACGCGACTTTGTTGAAACCGCGCAAAATGAAACGGCGATGGGCATCGGAAACCAGGATTACATTCGCAGCATGCTGGTCAATGCCCTGGGTGAAGAGAAGGCCGGTGGCGTTCTTGACAGGATTCTCCACGGTGCCAATACCAAGGGCCTGGAAACACTAAAGTGGATGGATCCGCGTGCCGTGGCCGAACTCATACGCCTGGAGCACCCGCAGATTATCGCCATCGTCCTGGCCTACCTTGAAAGCGAGCAGGCGGCCGAGGTGTTGTCGCTGATGCCGGACGACATCGCCTATGACGTCATTATGCGCATCGCAACCCTGGAAGGCATACAACCCAGTGCGCTGAATGAATTGAATGACATACTGGAAAAACAGTTTACCGGCAACAGCAGCGTTGGATCATCCAGTGTTGGCGGTATCAAGACGGCTGCCAATATTCTCAACTTTATTGAGTCGTCTATCGAATCGGCAATCATCGAGAAGGTCAAGGAAACCGATGAAGCTCTGGCCGATAAAATCGAAGAGCTGATGTTCGTATTTGAAGACCTGGCGACTGTGGATGATCGCGGAGTTCAGACGCTGTTGCGTGAATTGCAAACGGATACGCTGGTTATAGCGCTCAAGGGATCATCGGAAAACATAAAGGAGAAGTTCCTCAAGAATATGTCAAAACGTGCAGCTGAAATGTTACGTGATGATCTTGAGGTGAAGGGGCCCGTACGCCTAAGCGAAGTGGAAACAGCACAGAAAGAAATACTGAGTACCGCCCGTCGCATGTCCGATTCGGGCGAGTTGACACTGGGCGGCAAGGGGGGCGAAGAGTTTGTCTAAGCTGATCAAATCCGCTGATCTTGACCGCTATGAATCGTGGGTTATACCCGATATGCGTGATATCGAGGATACGCATATTGTATCGTCCCATGACGTGGAGGAGTTGCTGGAATCCCCGTCAGCGGCGGTAACAGCGCAGGCGCTGGAGAAAATCCAGAAAGATGCGTGGCAGGAAGGTTTTGATCAGGGCAGGTCAGAGGGTTTGCAGCAAGGACTGGCAAGCGGAAAGCAGCTGGTTGAGGGTATCAGTGCATTGTTGGCTCCGCAGGCCGAGATTGTAGGTGATGAGGTCAGGCAGCAGCTGGTAGACCTGGCAGTAAAGATTGCCCGTGAAGTGATTGGACGTGAAATCACTCTTGCGCCTGACCAGTTGTCAACGGTGGTTGATGAGGCCATAGCCTGTTTGCCTGAGAAAAGTGGCAAGCTGGTTGTATACGTGTGCCCGGATGACCTGGATTATGCCCGCTCGGATCTGGCTGTGGATGGGTTCTCCCGCGTGGTGTTTTTGCCGGACAGTGCGCTGGGACGTGGCGATTGCCGGCTGGAGACCGAGCTGTCCGAGGTGGAGAATACCGCGCAGCAGCGGCTCGCGTCGGTGATCGAGCACACCATCGCCAACATGTATGAAGAGGTCCGCGATGAACACGAGCCTGGTTGAGCAATGCAATACCGGGTGGAGCCAGGCCCTGTCTGACATGGGCGCATGCCTGCGCAAACCCAGGCCGTTGGTAAGCGGCAGGCTTACACGAATGGTAGGGCTGACCATTGAAGCCAGCGGTTGCTATGCGCCGTTGGGTACACGCTGTCGAATCGAGGGCAGTGACGGCAAGGCTGTTGATGCCGAGGTGGTCGGCTTCAATCGCAATACCTTGTACCTCATGCCAATTGGCCATGCTCACGGGTTCCAGTTACATGCGCGTGTCACGCCAATGCCCGATCACGGTGTTCTCAATGTCGGCCCGCAATTACTGGGTCGTGTGCTGGATGGCAGTGGTGCACCCATTGACGGACTCGGACCGCTGTCAGATGCACACATGGTGGAACTGCGTGGTCGTCCCATAAATCCCCTTTCACGACATCCTATTGACAGGCCGCTTGATGTCGGTGTGAGGGCAATCAACGGCTTGCTGCCGGTCGGAAGGGGGCAGCGAATAGGCTTGTTTGCCGGCAGCGGTGTTGGCAAGAGCATGCTGCTGGGCATGATGACGCGATTCACTGAAGCCGAAGTGATAGTTGTCGGTCTGATTGGTGAACGTGGTCGCGAAGTAAAGGAGTTTATCGAAAAGAACCTGGGCAAGCAGGGAATGTCCAGGTCAGTGGTGATAGCATCACCTGCCGACGCGGCGCCGTTGATGCGTCTGCATGGCGCATTGGCAGCTACCCGCATTGCCGAGTATTTTCGTGATCAGGGCAAGCACGTATTGTTGTTGATGGATTCCCTGACCCGGTATGCCCAGGCGCAGCGTGAAATCGGGTTGGCCGTAGGCGAGCCGCCGGCAACAAAAGGTTACCCGCCTTCGGTGTTTTCCCGTATTCCGGAGTTGATTGAACGTACCGGCAACTCGGAATCCGAGTCCGGTTCAATTACGGCATTTTATACAATACTGGTTGAAGGTGATGATACCAACGACCCGGTAGCCGACTCTGCGCGGGCAATACTTGATGGCCACATTATGTTGTCGCGTACGCTGGCAGATGGCGGACTGTACCCGGCGATTGATATTGAATCTTCCGTTAGCCGAGTGATCCATGATGTGACCACGGAAATCCACAGGGAATCTATATCACGGTTCAGGAAATACTATTCCCTGTATAACCGAAGTTCTGATCTGATAAATATCGGTGCCTACAAGGAAGGTGCGGATGCCGAACTTGATCGCGCGGTTGCGTTGTACCCGAGACTTCGATCCTACATTTCTCAAAAGCCGGGACAGGCATCGGCCGTGGGCCAGTCTGTTACCCAGCTGGCGAAGTTGTTTGACGGTACGCAGGTCGGTGCCAACAATCCCGAAGAAGCGATTAATGGAGCTGCATCATGAGCGCAGAATCGCTGGATCGGGTTTTGACCGTTCTCGAAAACGAAACACGCGCAGCAGAGATGGCGTACCGGGCCGGTCTGGAAAACCATGAACTGCAGAAGCAACAGCTGCAGCGTTTGCAGGATTACTACCATGAATATGCAGCCAGGCGTCGGGATAATGGCACCAGCAACATACAATCTTTCAGGAACCTGAACCTGTTCCTCGGAACAATTCAATCCGCTATTACCGGGCAGGAACACAAGGTATCCGTTTCTTCCGAAACGACCGAGCGATTGAAAACGGCATGGATAGAACGGTTGCGCAGGGAAAAGAGTGTACGCACCATCATTGATAACCGGAAGTCACGGGAAAAATATCTGCAAAACCGGGCCGATCAGAAGATAACCGATGAAATTGCCGCGCTGATTGTTAACGGCCGTTAACAATTACCATAAACCGTGATTGCATAGATGAATTGCAGGCACGGCATTTGCAGATTATCCGTTTACATTGAAGCCGGTGTCACTGGTTTGGCGCAATTCTGAAACATAAGGTTACATATCCATGGCAAACCTGTTTAAGTTGATCTCATCTATGACGATAAATAGGAAGCGGGCACCAGACCTAACGGGCACGGGTGCCAGGGATAATATTGTGTCAAATGACCGGGATTCCGGTCTGGCGGGACTTGGTGATCCGGTAATGAAAGTACGTATTGAAGGCATGACTGATATTGAATCTGCTTCCGAGTTGCAGAAGAAACTGATTGAAGCGTTGAACAGTGGAGAAAAACAGGTGGAGATGGATATGTCCGGCGTGGACCGGATGGATACCACTTCCATACAAATGCTGATCAGTTTCTGCAGTATGGTGGCAGGAAAGAAAGAAGTTACCTGGAGTGGCCTGACAGGCGAACTGGAACATACGATCAGGCTGTTTGGCGCCGGTGAGCTTCTTGGCATCGGGGCGTGAATGGTTTGTACAGCTTAGGAGACAAATATGGCCAACATATTAACTGCTGATGATTCTGCATCCATGAGGGAAATGGTGCTCTCGGCTCTGACGTCGGCAGGTCACGAAGTGTCCCAGGCGGTGGACGGGGAAGATGCGCTTGAGACTGCCAAGAAAGGAAAATACAACCTTGTCCTGACAGATCTCAACATGCCAAAGATGGATGGTATTACCCTGATCAAGCGACTCAGGCAGCTACCGGAATACAAGTTTGTTCCGATCTTGATGCTTACCACTGAATCAGATCATGAAAAGAAAATGGCAGGCAAGGAAGCGGGCGCAACAGGATGGATAGTAAAACCGTTTGACCCGGAAAAGCTTATAGCGGTCATTAACAAGGTAGTCAGCTAGGAAAACCACGACGATGGACTTGTCACAATTTCATGATACGTTTTTCGAGGAAAGTGCCGAAGGTCTCGATGATATGGAGAACGCTCTCCTGAATCTCGATACCAGCGGCGACTACGAGGAAGATATTAATACAATATTTCGTGGTGCTCACTCAATAAAGGGTGGCGCGGCGACATTCGGGTTCTCCCGGGTTGCAGATTTTACCCATATTATGGAAACCCTGCTGGATAAGGTTCGCTCCGGAGATCGGCAGATCAGCCGGGATGATATCGACCTGTTCCTCAGGTCAGTAGACTGTATTCGCGAGATGCTTTCGGTCATGCAGCACGGCGGCGATATTGATGAAGACAACGTCTCCACCGTGCAGGCGCAACTCGACTCGGTTCTGAAAGGTGGCGTGTCAACGACAGCATCGGCCGGTAATGATGATCTTATTACTGAAGATGAATTCGAAAACCTTCTGGATACACTGCATGGCAAGGGCAAGGGGCCTGTTACCAGTGTCGCCAATGAGGATATTACTGACGAGGAGTTTGACGCTTTGCTTGATCAGCTGCATGGTGAAGGCAGGGGTCCTACTGATCCTGGCCAGACCGCTTCGGATCAAGCGGCCGGGAACGGCATCGTCGGCTGGAATATTCACTTTGTTCCGGAACCGGAAATGCTGCGAACCGGAAATGATCCGCTGCGCATTCTGCGTGAGCTGGAAGACATTGGTGAAGTGGAAACGCGTGTTAACGTGGATCAGCTGCCGACTCTTGACCAGCTTGTGGCCGAAGATTGCTATCTTGGCTGGCACATCAAGGTCAAGACCGGGGCGGACATGGATACCGTGCGCGAGGTATTTGCCTGGGTGGAGGATCAATGCAAACTGTTGATAGAGCCGATGTCGGGAACCGACAAGTGGAGCGGGAACGCCGTAGTCAGCAGGGAAAAGGAAAGCGTCGCGGCAGCCAGAGAATCCGGTTCAGATGTAGAAGAATCATTCATGGTGCTGATGCCCGGTTTCGCGGGAATATTCAAACAGGCGGCTTCCGGGTTTCCGGAGTTATTGAAAACTGTTCTTGGCAATAAGGGCGGCATTGCCCATGTCCAGGGACTGGTTCTTGACGCGGTCGAGAACCTGGTTGCCAAGAATGGCAATGCCGACGCGGTGGCTGAACAGCTAAAGCGTCTGGCATCAGCACTTGATAAAAGCGGTATTGACCGGCTGACAGCTGAGCAGTCTTTGAAAGAACTGCTGAAATCCTGCGCTGAACTTTCAGGAAAACAATGGAAGCCGCAGTGGACGCAGGCCTGGAACCAGTTACTCGCGCCCGGTCTGAAGCTCGTTGCGGAGAAGACAGAGAAAAAGCACGATGAGTTGCCGAAAACAATAAAGCCTGCGGTCCAGGACGATCCGTCCAGGGCGGCTGCGGCAGACAAGGCAGAGGCGGCCAAACGCAATGTCAATACCGAGGCCAGTTCTATCCGCGTAAGCATCGACAAGGTGGATGAGTTGATCAATATGGTCGGCGAACTGGTGATCACGCAGTCGATGCTGAGCCAGCTAGGTGAAAAGTTTGAAATGAAACACCTGCAGGCCATGCGTGACGGATTGGCTGAACTGGAAAACAATACACGGCAACTGCAGGAAAGTGTTATGCGTATACGCATGTTGCCGATCAGCTTCGCATTCAACAGGTTCCCGCGCATGGTGCGCGATATTTCCGGCAAGCTGGCCAAGAAGATTGATCTGAAGATGACCGGCGAACAGACCGAGCTTGACAAGACGGTTATGGAGAAAATCGGTGATCCGCTGGTGCACCTGGTTCGAAATGCAATTGATCACGGTATTGAAAGGCCTGCAGATCGCGTGGCCAAGGGCAAACCGGAGACCGGCACACTGCACCTTAATGCCTATCATCAGGGTGGCAACATTGTAATCGAAATCAAGGATGACGGTGCCGGGCTTAATACTGAGAAGATACTCAGCAAGGCCAGGGAAAAAGGCGTCATCAGTGGCGACGAGTCCCTGTCCGAGCAGGATATTCACAACCTGATTTTCCATCCCGGCTTCTCCACAGCTGACCAGGTCAGTGATCTTTCCGGTCGTGGCGTTGGCATGGACGTGGTGCGCAAGAATATTCGTGCCCTTGGCGGACAGGTGGAAATTGCGTCGAAGGAAGGGCATGGCTCGACCATTACCATTCGCCTGCCACTGACGCTGGCCATACTGGATGGTCAGACAGTATCTGTTGGAAACGAAACCTATATTATCCCGCTGGTCTCCATTGTTGAATCTATCCAGGCCAAGTCCGACATGGTCAGCATGGTTGCCGGCCGTGGCGAAGTATTCCGTTTGCGTGATGAATATCTGCCGATACTCAGACTGTACTGGTTGTTCGGTGTCGAGAACCCGGTTACCAATATAGATGAGGGACTGCTTGTCGTCGTTGAAGGTGATGGTGTTCGTGTAGGTTTGTTTGTCGATGATCTTCTCGGGCAACAACAGGTTGTTATCAAGAGCCTGGAGACAAACTTCCGCAAGGTGGAAGGCCTGTCCGGGGCAACAATTCTTGGCGACGGCACGGTATCGATGATTGTTGATGTACCCGGCCTTATCGCCCTGAACCGGCACAAAAAAGGAAATCCTCTTGAAGACCTGGCGGCACGAAACAAGTCGATGCCGAAACTCCGGTTTGACAGCAATACCGGTGTCAGTATGGGCAGGGGCAATTCACTGGGTATTGATGCCAGGACGATACGGGACAGCTTTGCCTTGCTGGCTGACCGCGCCGATGAACTGGTTGACCGTTTTTATGAAAAGCTCCTGGCAAAACAGGATGTGGCAGCGCTGTTCGTCAATACGGATATGGACGAACAAAAGAACAAACTCGCTGGCGCCATCGGGTTCGTGGTGAAGAACCTGGATAACACCGAGGTACTTGTAGCAGAACTGAATAACATGGGCGTCAGGCACAAGCATTATGGTGCGGAAGCAAGACATTATGGCGTTGTTACAGATACGTTGATTTCGGTCATGGCGAACATGGCCGGCAAGAACTGGACTTCGAATATCGAGTCCGCCTGGCGGGATCTTCTGAATGTTGCAAGTACGGTGATGCTGTCTGCCGGCGCCGGAGCGACGGTCGGGGGCGTTAACAGAATTGGCGTGAAAGAGGCTAAGCAATGAGCGAATTTAGTGCGGGAAGTATGAATGACATGAATGACCGGGACAGTGCCGGTGGTATTGATTCCGATACTGACCAGTACCTGACCTTTATGTTGGCCAACGAGGAATATGGTGTCGATATCCTGCGTGTGCAGGAGATCAAGGGCTGGGATACCGTTACCCATATTCCCAACACGCCGGATTACATCAAGGGTGTGCTGAACTTGCGTGGCACGATCGTGCCGATCATTGACCTGCGCCTGCGTTTTGGTCTTGACCCGATTCCCTATGGCACGACAACAGTAATTGTTGTTGTTCGGGTTATGGATGGTGAAAAGACGCGCACCATGGGCATTGTTGTTGATGGTGTATCCGACGTATATGACATCTCACCCGAATCGATCAGCCCGACCCCGGAATTCGGCGGCTCTATCAAGACTGGCTACCTGAAGGGTATGGCCACGCTTGACGAAAAGATGGTCATTATTCTTGATATTGATTTTCTTTGCAGTGGCAAGGAACTGGAAAACCCCGGGCAGCCTGCTGCTGCCTGATCAGGGAACACAGGGAACGGGTTATGCGAATTATTGCGGTAATGAACCAGAAAGGCGGTGTTGGCAAGACCACTACGTCTATTAACCTGGCTCATGCCCTGGCCCTGGCCGGTAACCGTGTATTTGGCATTGACATGGATCCGCAGGGACAGTTCGGCCTCGGTTTTGGTGTTGTCGATCCGATTACCGGCGTCGACGATGTATTGCTGTCAGGTTCATTGTTGACCGATGTCAGGCTGGAGGTGCGCGACCGGCTTTGGGTTGCGCCTGCAGGCCCTCGCCTGAGTGATGCCGAACACATAACCGAGGGTGGCAGCAAGCGTGGCTGGCTACTGAAAAATGCCATCGACCAGTTACCCGATGACTACGACTACGTGGTTATCGATTGCCCTCCTTCAGCAGGATTGCTCGGCATGAATGCATTGTTCGCTGCGGACGAAGTGCTGATTCCGGTTTCCGGAGATTATTTTGGGCTGCATGGATTGTCCCGGCTGATGGAGCTGTTCGGTCATATCGAAAGTGCGCTGGGGGCCGAACTAAAGAAATGGGTTGTTGTAACGCGCTTCCAGGAGCGCAGACGATTGGCCCGGGATGTGCGCGAGAAGCTCGTGTCCTATTTCCCGGGAAAGGTGCTGAATACATCGATTCGTGAAACAGTTGCGTTGGCAGAGAGTCCAAGCTTTACGCAAACGATTTTCGAGTACAAGGCTAATGGAAATGGTGCCGATGATTATCGTTCATTGGCTGAAGATATCGTTTTAGGGAGAACTATCCATGGCTAAGAAGCAGGCAGCCAAGATCGGGCATGATCCACTTGGCTGGATGAAAGGAAATGATGAGCCAGGCGGGAACGACACACCCTCGCCGGTGAAGTCGTCAACGGACAGCGGATCTGATCCGGACGAGGCATCGAACCCGCTGGGTTTGAAGATTGATCTTCTGGAAACCAGTTTCAATGCATTGGCCCCGAAGGGCGAGAAACTGGTTGCACGATTCTACGAGGAGTTGTTCAAACGACATCCTGAAGTAGTGCCCATGTTCGCCAATACGACCCAGGCCAAGCAGCAGAAGAAGCTGCTCAGCGCGCTGGTTCTGGTGGTGAACAATCTGCGCAAGCCTGATGTTCTGGCCAAGGCGCTGACTGAAATGGGAAAGCGCCATCAGCATTATGGGGCCGTAGAGGCGCACTATGGTGTTGTGGCGGGCGTATTGCTTGATGTCATGGCAGAGATTGCCGGCGATCTTTGGACCAACGAGCTCTATGGCGCCTGGAAACAGGCACTGGAAACCGTGGCCAAGGTCATGTTAGACGGATACACGAATGAGGAGAGTAATAAAATGGCGGCATCACCTGAAACGATGACGGCAGCTTTCTCGGCAGAGCCCGAGGGCATAGTCGATGATTTAAATATACTGATGAACATACTTGAATTCGCGCCCATCAACATCATGATGGCGGACGCGGACGAGAATATTATTTTCGTCAACAAGAAGGCGCGTGACATTCTTACGTCTATTGAGGGCGAATTGGCCAAGTATCTTCCCGGGTTTCGTGTCAGCGAAGTCGTCGGCGGCAGTATTCACCGGTATCACAAGGATCCGGCGGCGATCAAGAATCTGCTGCAGTCTCTGCGACCGGGTGACAAGCGCCAGGGCAAGATCACGCCAGGACACTTTGTGTTCGAGCACGAAACGCGTGTACTGGTGAATTCCAAGGGTGTGCGCATGGGTTACGTTGTCCAGTGGAATGATGTGACCGAGCAGCGCAAGAACGAGGAACAGGCATTCAGACTGCAGAAAGCGGTGGATGGTGCCCAGACCGCGATGATGATGATTGATCGTGACCTGGTCATTACCTATGCCAACGAGGAAACGATCAAGCTGTTACGTCGCTACGAAGATATCCTGCGCAGTCTGTATCCAGCGTTTTCCGTGGACAAGGCCATTGGCTCCTGTATTGACATGTTTCACAAGAACCCGGCCCATCAGCGTCGCCTGCTGGATGATCCGCGCAACCTGCCTTATGAAACCGATATTCAGGTAGGCCCGCTGACCTTCCATATTCGTGCATCGGCCATTCTGGATCTCAGCGGAAAGTATATCGGCAACACCCTGGAATGGGACGATGTTACCGAAACCCGCAAAAAAGAGATTGAGGTGGCGCGCCTGCAATCGGCCATCCAGGGTGCTCAGACCAACATCATGATGTGTGATACCGACCTGACGATCACTTATGTCAACCCGGCGGTGCAGGCCATGATGGCCAAGCGCGAAAGCGCGTTGCGTTCCGTATTCCCGGGCTTTGACAGCAAGAACCTGATCGGCCAATGCATTGACAAGTTCCACAGGAATCCGGCACACCAGCGGTCGTTGCTGGCCGATATGAACCGGTTGCCGGCATCCGCAGAAATGCGACTGGCCGACGTGGAATTCCGGGTCAATGCTACCGCCATCGTCGGACCTAAAGGCGAATGGATGGGTAACATGGTCGAATGGGTGGATATTACCGAGCAGAAAGACGCCGAGCGCCAGATCGAAAGCATGATCGATGCCGCGGTAACCGGTGACTTGTCCACTCGCATTGATACCAGTAACTACGAAGGCTTCCTGAAAGGCCTGGGTGACGGCATCAATGAAATGCTGGATGCCATGGCCGGGCCAATGGGTGAGTCCATTGACGTTATGAAGGAACTGGCCAAGGGTGGCCTGACCAAGTCCATGACCGGCGAGTACCAGGGTGAGTTCAAGTCCCTGGCAGACGCGGTGAATACGTCCATATCAAACCTGTTTGAGATGGTTACCAAGATTCGCCAGGCGTCAGGCGCCATTGCTACCGGTGCCGGTGAAATTTCGGAAGGCAATACCAATCTCAGTCAGCGTACCGAAGAACAGGCTTCCTCCCTGGAAGAAACTGCTTCGAGCATGGAAGAGATTACCAGTACGGTCAAACAAAATGCAGACAATGCCCGCCAGGCAAACCAGCTGGCCAATGCCGCGAGGCAGACAGCCGAACAGGGTGGTGATGTGGTCGGCAAGGCCGTGAAGGCAATGAGCGAAATCAATGCCAGTTCACGCAAGATTGCTGACATCATCGGCGTTATAGATGAAATCGCGTTCCAGACCAACCTGCTGGCATTGAATGCGGCTGTCGAAGCAGCGCGTGCCGGTGAACAGGGTCGTGGTTTCGCGGTAGTTGCCGCGGAAGTACGTAACCTGGCGCAGCGCTCTGCTACTGCCGCCAAGGAGATCAAGGACCTGATCAGTGACTCTGTCGAGAAGGTGAAGGAAGGTTCAAGCCTGGTTGACAAGTCCGGTTCAACACTCAACGAAATCATGGCTGGCGTCAAAAAGGTGTCCGACATTATTTCCGAGATTGCTGCGGCCAGCCAGGAACAGTCATCCGGTATTGAGCAGGTCAACAAGGCTGTAATGCAGATGGACGAAATGACCCAGCAAAATGCCGCGCTTGTCGAGCAGGCCGCCGCCGCCAGCAAGTCTATGGATGACCAGGCTCGTGGCATGAGTGAACTGATGGAATACTTTGATCTCGGCCAGGGTTCGGCCCCGGTCACCCAGTCGCGCAGGTCTGCGCCACCGGTCAATCGTTCACCGTCTTCATCACGTTCAGCGCCGGCAACTTCACGCAAATCCACCAGTTCTGACAGCGAGTGGGAAGAGTTCTAGGCGCTCGTCTCGGTACTGAAAGTCCGGACCGGTTATATGTGCCGGTCCGGACAGGGTTGGAAAATAAGCAGCGTCAAAGGCGTTGGTGAATAACACATGAATGAACGAGATTTTGAATTTACTGACAGGGATTTCAAGTATATTCGTCAGTTGGTAACGGAAAATACCGGTATCGTCCTTGGTGAACATAAGCGGGACATGGTCTATGGCCGACTGGTTCGACGCCTGAAGGTGCACAAGATCAGGCGTTTTTCAGACTACTGCGACATTATCAAGAGTGGTGATGAGCAGGAGATGATCGAGCTGGTGAATTCACTGACGACCAATCTCACTTCGTTCTTCCGGGAAAATCATCATTTCGAATACCTGAAGAAGACGGTGTTGCCGGAACTGATGAAAATAAACGCGCTGACACGACGTATTCGCATCTGGTCAGCTGGTTGCTCAACCGGCGAGGAACCGTACTCCATTGCCATGGTGGTTAACGAGGTGATCCCAAGGAACGCGGGCTGGGATGTAAGGATTCTGGCAACCGACCTGGATTCCAATGTCGTCGCCAAGGCCAGCTCCGGTATCTATGACATCAGCCGGGTCGAAGGTATCGATCGCGGCCGTACAGGAAAATGGATGCGAAAGGGTCGGGGTGACCACGCCGGCAGCGTGATGATGGGAAGCGAGCTGCGCGAGATGATTACATTCAAGCAGCTGAACCTGTTACACGACTGGCCAATGAAGGGCCCGTTTGATGTAATCTTTTGCCGCAACGTGGTGATATATTTCGACAAGGATACGCAGCGCGTCTTGTTCAATCGGTATGCTGATCTGATGGCAAATCACGGAACACTTTTCATAGGGCATTCGGAATCATTGTTCAAGGTCTCTGACAGGTTCAAGCTGATTGGGCAAACCATGTATAACAAGGTGTGATTGATGTTGTCAGGCAGCCACGAGGACAGGCCAAAACAACCCAGGGTGTTGCGGGGGTTTTCGCACATCAACCGGTACTGGGACCGCGAGCGTCGCTGTTATGGCGCCAAGATAACGCCAGGGCAGTTTTATGTCAGTACTGAGGGAGAGCAGATTGTCACCGTGCTCGGTTCCTGTGTGTCGGCTTGCGTCCGTGATCCCATATTCAATATAGGCGGCATGAACCATTTCATGTTGCCAAGCGGTGAAAATGGCAACTGGGGCGACTCGATAAATGGCTCCACGCGCTATGGCAACTTCGCCATGGAGCAACTGGTCAACACCATACTGCAAAATGGCGGCAGCCGGGAAAACCTTGAAGTCAAACTGGTCGGCGGTGGCAAGATTCTCAATGCCATGACCGACATTGGCAGCAAGAATATCGAGTTCGTACGCGAGTATGTGAAAATGGAAGGATTCCGCGTGGTGTCGGAAGATCTTGGTGATATTTATCCACGAAAGGTGCTGTACCTGCCTGACACCGGGAAACTGCTGGTGAAGAAACTTCGCTCACTTCATAACACCACGATTCTGGAGCGTGAAGCCAGTTACAGCCGTGATATTAATGTTGAACCGGTAAGCGGTGAAATCGAGCTATTCTGATGGAAGCGTTGTCTGCGAACAGTAAGATCAAGGTTTTGATTGTTGACGATTCGGCCCTGGTTCGCCAGATGCTGACAGAGATTCTTGAAAAGGACCCATCAATAGAGGTGGTGGGCGTTGCCGCAGACCCCTACGTGGCGCGTGAGAAAATCAAGAAACTCAATCCCGATGTCATCACGCTGGATGTCGAAATGCCACGCATGGACGGCCTCACGTTTCTCGGCAACCTGATGCGACTTCGGCCAATGCCGGTGGTGATGGTCTCGACTTTGACAGAGAAAGGCGCGGATACTACGTTGCAGGCGTTGGAGCTTGGCGCGATCGATTTTGTTTCCAAGCCGAAAACCGATTTTGCCCACACCATTACTGACTACTCCGAAGAACTCGCAGGAAAAATCAAGACCGCAGCAAAGGCCAATATTCGTGCGCTGGATCCATCGCGCATCAAGCGGTCGCCTGACGGTGGCCTGGATGTGGCGCCAAAGCTGTCTGCTGATGCGGTGCTGGCCCGTACCGGTGCGCCAAGACATTTTCGTACCACCGACAAGATAATTGCCATCGGCGCATCAACCGGAGGCACTGAAGCCATCAAGGAAGTGTTGATGGATATGCCACCGGACTCTCCCGGGATTGTCATTGCCCAGCATATTCCGGAAGCATTCAGCAAGCCGTTTGCCGAACGCATGAACCGTTGCTCGAAAATGCAGGTGTACGAAGCCGAGGATGGCCAGCAGATTGTTCCTGGGTCCGTGTATATTGCCCCGGGTAGCCACCACTTGCTGGTCGAGCGTGATGGCGCACGTTTTATCTGCCGATTGAGTGATGGCCCACCGGTGAATCGCCATCGGCCCAGTGTCGACGTATTGTTCCGCTCGGTGGCACAAAACGTTGGTCAGAACTCGGTCGCTGCAATCCTCACTGGCATGGGTGATGATGGTGCCCGCGGCATGAAGGAAATGAAGGAGGCGGGCGCGGTGACAGTAGCCCAGGACGAGAAGACCAGCGTTGTCTGGGGAATGCCTGGTTCCGCCGTTGCCCATGGTGGTGTTGATGACGTCATGCCGCTTGGTCGTATAGCGCGTCAGTTGTACAAGCTGGCAACCCGTTAAGCAATTCAGCATATCCCCGTAAAAAATATCGGCGTAGCCCGGCGCGATCGCAACCGATTTCCTGTTTTACATCACTGGTTGACAGTCAGGCTGGCACGGAAGTTGCGATATACCAGGCATGTTGTTTACGCGGACAATAAACTTATGATGGTGTCGATCGAAGCAATATTCCCGGCCATGCTCGCTGGTGTGGAAAAAACCCTGCAACCAGTCGAGCCTGGTGATTTCCAGTCTGTGCTGGACCAGTTATTGCCGCCTCAGCCCGGCAACGAAGGGCTGCAAATCTTGCCGGCGAGCCTGCAAAATTTGCCGGTATCGGCGGAATCAACAGCAAAACCGGTGTTGCCGGTTCTGCCCTTGCAGCAACCGGCAAACCTGTCGCCGGCGATACCGCGCGACATCGCCAGGCTGGGCGTAGCGGGCCTTGAGCCTGCAACCGGCGCAACATTACCCATCAACACGGCAGCGCGATTGATAGGCGTCAACACGGCGCCAGGCCTGGAAATGAAAACAGTAACGACTGACCTGGTTGCGGATGTGCCGGACGTCAACAGCGAGGAATTGTTAACGACAGTTAACAAACTAATGGAGCAATCCAGGCCCATGGTTGCCCAGGAGGCGGCTACCGCTGCAGCCAGTACTTATTCCATGACTTCAATGACGGGCATCCGAAATGACAATGCCCCGGCGAGCACATCCGGTCCTTCAATCATGGATGCCGAACTGGCGATGAATGAACCGGCCTGGGAATCCGGTATGGAACACAGGCTCAAGTGGATGATCAGCCAGCGTATCCAGCAGGCCGAAATTCGATTGAGTCCACGCGAGCTGGGCGCGATTGACGTCAGCATCAGCATGGATGGTGATGCCGTACGCATTCATTTCAATACGGCCAGCCCGGCAGCCAAGGAGCTGGTGGAAGGGTCATTATTGCGTTTGCAGGATGCACTGGAATCCGATGGCCTGAGTCTCGGTCACTGTTCCGTGGGCAGTGGCGACAGTCGTTCGCGTTCCGGTTTTTCAGCCATGACTGAAACGGCAATGACAGCCGACAATGAGCCTGGCGACCACGACCAGGGAACAGAATCCACAGTTCACACAGTGATATCATCGTCGGGGCTGCTCAATGTGTTTGCCTGACATGCCGATGAAAGCTTGACGCTTGTGATTTACTCGCGGTCAAAAGACGATCATGATGTCAAAAATCCGGCTTAACATCTGTTTACAATAACCAAACCCCTGTCAATTCAGATGCTTACAACTTGCTTCATGGTGGCATACGTCTTGCAACATCTGCTGCAGACGATTGTTGATCATGGAGAAAGCCGGGATGCCCAAAGACCAGGAAGCTGCAGAAGGTGCGGTTGCGCCTAACAGCAAAAAAAAGATCATCATAATTGTTGTTGTAGCACTGGTGCTGCTGTTGGGCGGCGTCGGTGCTTGGTTCATGTTTGCCGGCGGTGATGACAAGGACGCTGCCGAAAGCAAGGATGCAAAAACCCAGGAAGGCGGCAAGGATGCCGCGCCGGCACCTGTTGCGATGTACGTACCCCTGGACCCGCCGTTTATTGTCAATTTTTCTTCACCCGGGAAACGCATGCGTTTCCTGCAGTTGGCCATGCAGGTATCAACATTCAAGCAGCCGGTTGCTGACGCTGTGAATCTGCACATGCCCGCCATTCGCAATTCGCTGGTGTTGATCATAGGCAGCGAAACGCTGGAGTCACTTTCATCCATGGAGGGAAAGGAAGCGCTGCGGGTAAAAATTCACGAGGCGATAAACGCCATTGTCAAACAGCATACCGGGGAAGACGGTGTTGAATCCGTCTATTTCACCGGCTTTGTGATGCAGTAGGTTATCGCCATGCCAGCAGCAAGTGAAGTACTGTCACAAAATGAAATCGATGCGCTGTTGCATGGCATCGATGACAAGGATTTGCAGGCGGAAGCCGATGCTATTGTCGAGCAGGGCGGGATCAAGAACTATGATCTTGGTAACCAGGATCGCATTGTTCGTGGTCGAATGCCAACGCTGGAAATGCTCAATGAGCGGTTCGCCCGGTATTTCCGCATAAGCCTGTTCAATATGTTGCGCCGTACACCGCAAATTTCGGTCGGCGAAGTGCAGATGATCAAGTTCTCCGAATATGTGCACAGCCTTTATGTTCCGACAAATCTTAACCTGATCCGCGTCAAGCCGCTTCGCGGAACCGGGCTGATTATCATTGAGCCTCGCCTGGTGTTCATACTGGTGGACAACTTCTTCGGTGGAGATGGACGGTTTCACGCGAAGATAGAGGGGCGAGAATTCACGCCGACTGAAATGCGGGTGATTCGCATGATCCTGAACCAGGCGTTTGCCGATCTGAAGGAAGCCTGGATGCCGGTACTGGAAGTGGATTTCGAATACCTGAACTCGGAAGTCAATCCACAATTCGCCAATATCGTCAGTCCGAGTGAAGTGGTGGTCATGGCGAACTTCCATATAGAGCTGGACGGTGGTGGTGGTGATCTTCATGTGACCATGCCGTATTCGATGCTCGAGCCGATTCGGGAGCTGCTGGTTGCGGGTGTCCAGAGCGACCGGGCCGATGTGGATGACCGCTGGATAGCGGCGCTGCGCCACGAAATGAAAGCTGCCAAGGTTGAGCTCAGGGGGAACCTGGTGGAAACCGAAATTTCGCTACGCGACCTGCGCGGGATTCAGCCGGGTGATGTAATTCCTATTGATATCCCGGAGACGGTAACGGCGACCATAGAGGGCGTTCCCGTGTTCCAGTGCAAATACGGTGTCAGTGGCGGTTACGCGGCACTGAAAATCGTCGAACGTATTGAAAACGACGTGGTCAAGGCAGCTGCCAGCGCCAAGGCAGCAGCGCAGAATAAATCGTAAACGAGGATTACCGAGATGAGTGATCAAGGCATGGCTCAACACGATGTTGATGCATTGCTGAATGGCGATGTAACAAAAGAAAACAGGAAGAAATCCGGTGAAGTCAAAAAGGCGGATATGGAAAACCTCGTGGACGAGGCAGGGCAGGCTGAAGATGTGGATATTGAATCCATACTGGACATCCCTGTAACCATTTCGATGGAAATTGGCCATACGCTGATATCGATTCGCAACCTGTTGCAACTGAACCAGGGTTCCGTGGTCGAGCTGGATCGACTCGCCGGAGAGCCGATGGATGTCAAGGTTAACGGAACACTGATCGCCCACGGTGAAGTGGTAGTGGTTAATGAAAAATTCGGTATTCGCCTGACTGATGTTGTTACGGCGGCCGAACGCATTCGCAAGTTGCGCTAGGCAGTAACATGATAAAAACAGGAAGCAAGGCTGGCCTGATGGCGATTGCGCCGGTCTCGGTTTTGGCAGAGACGCCACTGAACAAGGCGGACACTATTGATACTGCCGGCAGTGTAATCAGTCTTGCGGTCGGCGTCCTGGTGGTTATTGTGGCCATATTCGTATTGGCCTGGCTGAGCCGCCGATTGCTGGGCGTCAGTTACGGAGGATCCTCCGGCCTGCGTATAGATGGCGGTCTTGCCCTCGGGTCGCGTGAAAAACTGGTCGTAGTTGAGGTTGAAGGCAGAAGGTTGTTGCTCGGCATGACGCCGGGATCAATCAATCTTGTTGCAGAACTGGAGTCTTCAACGCAGCCCGGTGATCATCCCGGCACCGATGCAGTTGCCGGCCGCACGCGGTTCAATGATTTGCTGGAAGTGCTGAAATGGAAAAAATAAGGCTTGCTGCAGCCTGCATGCTGTTGATACTGCCTGTGTTGCCGGTCGAGGCAAAGGACGGCATCGCTGCCCTGACCGTGAAACCGGCAACGGGCGGTGGCCAGGAATACAGCATCAACATCCAGGTGCTGCTGGCAATGACTGCACTGACCTTTGTTCCGGCTGCCATGATCATGATGACGTCATTCATGCGCATCATTATTGTTCTCGGGATACTGCGTCATGCCCTGGGCACGGCGCAGACACCGACAAACCAGATTCTGCTTGGACTGGCGTTTTTCATGACCCTGTTTATCATGGCGCCGGTGTTCAGCTCCGTTTATGACAACGCCCTCGAGCCGTACACGGAAAATCGCCTCAGCTTCAACAAGGCGCTGGAGCAGGCGGAAAAGCCATTGCGCGCCTTCATGTTGTCGCAGACCCGGCACAATGACCTGGCAATGTTCTCCGGTATGGCCGGCCTTGCCGAAGACGTGGAATTGGACAAGGTGCCATTCAGGGTAATTGTTCCGTCCTTTATTACCAGTGAGCTGAAAACCGCATTCCAGATCGGTTTCATTGTCTTTATACCGTTTCTCATAATCGATCTTGTTGTAGCGAGCGTGCTGATGTCCATGGGTATGATGATGTTGTCACCAATGATGATATCCCTTCCGTTCAAGATCATGTTGTTCGTGATGGTGGATGGCTGGACGCTGGTCATGGGAACCCTGGCCAACAGTTTCAATGCCTGAACGGGGGATACATGACAATACAGACAGTCATAATGATCGGACAACATGCCATTGAGATAATGGTTCTGTTGCTGAGTGTATTGTTGTTGCCGGCACTGGCCGTAGGTCTCCTGGTCAGCCTGTTCCAGGCAGCGACACAAATAAATGAAATGACCTTGAGTTTTATTCCCAAGTTGCTTGTGACCTTTGGTGTAATGGTGGTGGCGGGGCCCTGGATGTTGCGCCTGCTGGTGGATTACTTCACGCGCTTGCTCGGAAACATACCCGGGTTGATAGGCTGATATGGTTGTAACAGATGCCACGATTCACGAAATGATCAATGGATTCATGTTTCCATTGATGCGAATCTCGTCAGCGTTGATGGTATTGCCGCTATATGGCAACCGTATGCTGCCGGCACGAATTCGTATTGCCCTTGTGCTTGTGCTGGTCGCGGTCATTGCGCCGATGATCGAGGTTCCTGCGCATGGAGAGATCGGCAGCTGGCTTGGGGCAGGAATCATAGTCCAGGAAATTCTGGTCGGCCTGTTGATCGGTCTTGGTATTAATGTTGTGTTCTCGGCGATTATTCACGGTGCCCAGATTATTGCCATGCAGATGGGCCTGGGCTTTGCTTCAATGATTGACCCGGCCAATGGCATTAATGTGCCTGTACTCAGTCAATTCTATATCGTTCTGGCAACGCTGTTGTTCATGTCTACCAACGCGCACCTGGGCGTGTTGTCTGCGATTCTGGAAAGCTACAGGATTGTTCCAATCGGGAGTCTTGCGCTGGCCAATATCGGCATAACTGACATCGTCTATATTGGAAAAGTCATGCTAGAAATGGCAGTGCTTCTGGCATTGCCTATTGTTACCGCGTTGCTGATCATCAACCTGGCTTTTGGTGTGATGGCGCGTGCGGCACCGCAACTGAATATTTTTGCGGTCGGTTTTCCGTTGACCATGCTCGGCGGGTTCGTGCTCATGCTCATAACCCTGGAAGGCATGGTTTCCAGGATGACTTTGCTTGTTGTTGACGGCTGGCAACCACTGGTGGCCAGGCTGCTGGGAGCGGGTTAATGGCAGATACACCGGCACAGGAACGCACCGAACAGCCTACCCCCAAGCGTCTTGAGGACGCGCGCAAAAAGGGCCAGGTAGCACGTTCGCGGGAACTGACCATGACCATCGTATTACTGATGGCATCATCAATCTTTGTTGCCGGTGGACAATACTGGCGCGTCTCTTTTGAAAAGCTGTTCCAGTCTACGTTATCGCTTGACCGGAATGCCTTGCTTGCGGAAGACGCCATGACCAGCGCGTTGCTCGAAGGAGCCTGGCATGCCCTGGCCGTGGCTGCACCCCTGTTGCTGGCCCTGGTTGCTGCTGCAATCGGCTCTACCATGCTGGTAAGCGGCTGGTCATTTTCCATGCAAGCGCTGGCGCTCAAGTGGGAGCGCCTCAACCCGATCAAGGGGCTTGGCCGCGTATTCTCGGTAAAGGGCCTGGTTGAGTTGGTCAAGGCGGTATTGAAGTTCTTTGTGGTTCTGGCCGGGTCGGTACTGGCGATCTGGTTGTCTGCTGATCACTTGGCCGGCCTGACAAACATGCCGTTCGAACCGGCTCTTGCTTCATCGTTCACTATTGTCGGTGCTTCGTTCGTTTTGCTGAGTGCGTCCTTGCTTGTTATTGCTGCGGTAGACGTACCGTTCCAGTTGTGGAACCACCACAAGGAACTGCGTATGACCCGCCAGGAAATCAAGGACGAGATGAAGGAGACAGACGGAAATCCGGAAGTGAAAGGAAAGATTCGACGCCTGCAACAGGAAGTTGCCCAGCGCCGCATGATGGCGGAAGTACCCAAGGCAGATGTCATTATTACCAACCCGACGCATTACGCGGTTGCCCTCAAGTACAGCGAAACCGAAATGGGTGCCCCTGTTCTTGTAGCCAAGGGCGTCGATGCCGTGGCTGAAAGTATTCGACGTGTTGCCACCGAGCACGGTGTTGTCATGGTGTCGGCACCGCCACTGGCACGATCCATTTACTTCCATACCGAGCTTAACCAGATGATACCGGAAGGGTTGTATCTCGCGGTGGCCAGGGTTCTGGCCTATGTACACCAGGTACGCAACAAGGTTGCATCTCCGAAAAAGGCGGCAAACCTTATCAAGGATCTTCCGATTCCCGAGGAGCTCAGAAAATAATGGCCATGCAAGGAGTCGCAGGAAGAGTGTTATCCGGCAGTCATTTGGGCACGCCGATCATGCTGGTAACGCTGCTGGCCATGATGGTTCTGCCGTTGCCGGCAATCATGCTCGATGTGTTCTTTACCTTTAATATTGCGCTGGCCATTGTTGTTGTGCTGGCGGCGGTGTACAGCGAGCGCCCGCTGGATTTTGCTGCGTTTCCGACCGTGTTGTTGCTGGCAACATTGTTGCGTCTTGCTCTTAATATTGCGTCAACCCGGGTCGTGTTGCTGGAAGGGCATACCGGTACTGACGCGGCCGGCAAGGTGATCCAGGCATTTGGCGAATTCGTCGTTGGCGGCAATTATGCCGTTGGCCTTGTTGTATTCGGCGTGCTGGTGATTATTAACTTTGTGGTGGTCACCAAGGGTGCGGGCCGCGTGTCTGAGGTGTCGGCACGGTTTACCCTTGATGCCATGCCCGGCAAACAAATGGCGATTGATGCGGATCTTAATGCCGGGCTCATTAATCCAGACGAAGCCAGGGCGCGTCGCCTGGAGATATCCCAGGAAGCGGATTTCTACGGCTCCATGGATGGCGCATCAAAGTTTGTTCGTGGTGATGCTGTTGCCGGGATCCTGATCCTGTTTATTAATGTCATTGGCGGCCTGGCCATCGGCATGGCACAGCATGACTTGTCATTGTCGGAAGCGGTACAGTATTACACCTTGTTGACCATAGGTGATGGCCTGGTGGCGCAAGTACCCTCACTGGTACTGTCTACAGCCTCGGCAATCATGGTGACGCGTGTTTCGCAAAGCCAGGACATGGGCCAGCAGATTCTCAGTCAATTGTTTGCCGATCCACGTGCCCTGGCCGTCACGTCGGCAGTCATGGGCGGCATCGGCCTGATTCCGGGAATGCCCAACCTGGCTTTCCTTTTGCTGGCCACGGCAGCGGGTATCGGTGCCTGGTACATACATCAGCGCAGACAGGTGAAAGAGGAACCGGTTGTCGCAGACACAACCCAGGCGCCGCCGGTAGAACAGCGCGATCTCAACTGGGACGATGTCGAAACCGTGGATGTAATCGGTTTCGAAGTGGGTTACCGCATTATTCCGCTGGTGGACAAGAACCAGGGTGGGCAGCTGATGGCGCGTATCAAGGGTGTGCGCAAAAAGTTGTCACAGGAGCTGGGCTTCCTGGTGCCATCGGTGCATATCAAGGACAACCTCACCTTGCAGCCCAGCAGTTACCGAATCTCGATAATGGGCGCCATGGTGGCGGAAGCCGAACTGTATCCGGATCGTGACCTGGCCATCAATCCGGGCCAGGTATACGGACAGCTTGAAGGCATACCCGGCAAGGACCCCGCTTTTGGACTTGATGCTGTCTGGATTGATCCGGCTCAACGTGAACATGCGCAGACATTGGGATATACGGTTGTTGATTCCAGCACTGTCGCGGCAACCCATCTGAGCCAGTTAATCCAGCAGCACATATACGAAATCCTGTCTTATGAAGATGTTCAGCAGTTGCTGGACAAGCTCAAGGTATCGGCGCCAAAACTGGTTGAGGATCTTGTCAGCGATCGCCTGCCGTTGGGATTAATCCACAAGGTTCTTCAGGCATTGCTGCGCGAACGTATTCCCGTGCGCGATATGCGCACCATTACCGAAACTTTGGCAGAGCACAGCCTGCGTACCCAGGATGCCGAAATTCTGACGGCCGCCGTACGTGTGGCGCTTGGCCGGACCATAGTCCAGCAAATTGCCGGGCACAGGGATGATTTGCCGGTAATTACCCTTGATCCAATGCTGGAACAGTTATTGCAACAGGGTATGCAAGGCCAAAACGGTGACGGATTTGCGATGGAGCCCGGCCTGGCGGACCAACTGCTCAAGTCCATAGTTGATCAGGCCAACAGGCAGGAATCCCTGGGTCAGCCGGCAGTTTTACTGGTGTCGCCACAGCTACGTATGCCACTGGCGAGATTTATTCGTCACGCCTTGCCGGATGCATGGGTGCTTGCCTACAACGAGGTACCGGAGTCACGAGGTATCCAGGTTGTCGCCAGTGTTGGCGGGCAGGCTTGAGTATAACGGCGTTATGAATATCCAGTGTGTGAACCAATGCCTTTGAAGGCGCTGGAATCGAGGAACAGGCATGAGAATCAAACGTTACTTTGCGAGTACCATTCGCGAAGCCATTCAGAAAGTCCGGGCTGACCAGGGCCCTGATGCCGTTATCCTGTCCAATCGCAATGTAAAAGGCGGTGTTGAAATTGTGGCCGCCATCGACTTCGATGAGGTGTTGCTGGCAGACCCGGCCATGACTGCCGGAAGTAACCGCCAGGAACCTGGTCGTCAGCCGGTGAAACAGGTACCGGCAGCGGTGGCTGCACCGGCAAGACCTGTAAGCCAGCAGGAGTCCGCAAGCCCTTATCGCCGTCCGCGTATTTCACAACCGGAAACCGCACCTGCAAGCCCTGCTTCGGGCAAGAGCAAAACGCAAAAGCGTGAACATTCGCTGCCGGCACTGGAGAGTATGCAGGAAGAAATCCGTTCGCTTCGGGGCACGCTGGAATCACAAATGACCAGCCTGATCTGGAAAGACCAGGCGCGCCGTAACCCCGGGCAATCTGAATTACTGAGTCGCCTGTTAAAACTGGAGTTGAGTCCACGGCTGTGCCGCAAGGTAATCGACATCCTGCTGGAAAGATCAGGTATGGAAATGACCTGGCAGAATGCGTTGGCCGTGCTTGCGCACCTTGTTCGCGTTACTGACGATGACATTCTCACGCAGGGAGGCGTTGTCGCGCTAGTCGGCCCGACAGGAGTAGGCAAGACCACTACCATCGCCAAGCTGGCCGCCCGGTTCAGTGTGCGACACGGTTCCAGCCAGGTAGCACTGGTGACCATGGACAATTATCGGATCGGCGCCCAGGAGCAACTGCGATCCTATGCGAGAATGATGGACATTCCGTTTTATGTCGCCACCAGTGCGCATGAATTGCAGCAAGTGCTCAGGGAGCTTTCCCGAAAGAAGCTGGTGCTGATTGATACCGCGGGCATGAGCCAGCGTGATGTCAGGTTGGGCAAACAGCTGTCCATCATCAGCGAAGGTGCTGCGCGGGTCAAAACCTACCTGGTGCTGTCAGCGGCAACGCGCAAGCGCAGCATGATTGAATCCATCAAGGCGTTTGGCAAGACCCGGCTGACCGGCGCCATCCTCACCAAGATTGATGAGGTGGATCGCCTCGGTATTTCTCTCAGTGTGTTGATAGACCAGGTTCTGCCGCTTGCCTATGTCAGTGATGGACAACGTGTACCTGAAGACCTGGCTTCAGCCAAGGCGCACATGGTGATATCACGTGCTGTCACGCTGGCGAACCAGTCTGATTCCCAGCAATCCGGTATGGCGGTGGCATGAGGATGACAAGAGCTGCAAGACTGACGGCTTCCCAGCCGGACCAGGCGCAGAGCCTGAGAAACCTGTCCGCCAACGATCCGGTCAAGGTCATCGCGGTTGCCAGTGGCAAGGGCGGCGTTGGCAAAACCAATGTTTCCATCAATCTGGCATTGGCCCTGGCCGAGGCGGGGAAAAGGGTAATGATCCTGGACGCGGACATGGGGTTGGCCAATGTTGATGTGTTGTTGGGTATAAGCCCGATGTATAACCTGTCCCATGTACTGAATGGTGATTGTTCGCTCGATGACGTCATTGTTACCGGTCCGCGAGGAGTGCAGATTATTCCCGCGGCATCGGGTGTACGTCGCATGGCCGGCCTGGGTGCACAGGAAGTTGCAGGACTGGTAACCGGTTTCAATGAAATCGGCCACGGTGTTGACGTGTTGATTGTTGATATGCCTGCCGGCATTGCCGAGACCGTTACTACCTTGAGCCGCGCCTGCAACGAGGTGCTGGTGGTGGTGTGTGACGAACCGGCATCCATTACCGATGCCTATGCATTGATTAAGGTATTGAACAGGGATTTCGGTATTCGCCGGTTTCGTGTTCTTGCCAATATGGCTCACTCGCAACGCGAGGGGGCCGAGTTGTTTGCCAAGTTATCCCTGGTTGCAAATCGATTCCTTGATGTTTCTCTGGAATATGTCGGGTCCATTCCCAATGATGAATACGTCAGAAAGAGTGTTCAAAAACAGAAGGCTGTGATGGAAGCATATCCTGGCAGCCGGTCGTCACGTGCATTCAAGAAGCTGGGTGAAAGTGTCGATAAATGGCCGGTAGCAGAGTATCCGCAGGGTCATTTGCAATTCTTCTTTGAAAGGCTGATTGCAGGTCGTAGTGACCGGACGGAGGCAATAGCATGAGCCAGCTCGAAGCCTATGCAGCGACTGAGACGCGTAGTCAGAATGAGTTGATAGAAAAGTATGTACCGTTGGTGAAACGAATCGCGTATCACCTGGCCGGACGATTGCCGGCCAGTGTGCAGCCGGATGACCTGGTCCAGGCCGGACTGATAGGGCTGCTGGAAGCCTCGCGCAATTATGATCCTTCGCATGGCGCGAATTTTGAAACCTATGCGGGTATTCGTGCACGTGGTGCCATGATAGACGAGATTCGTCGCAGTGACTGGGCGCCACGAAGCGTGCATCGAAAGGTGCGCAGCGTGTCCGACGCCATGCAGCGCGTGGAAAGCCGTACGTTCAGGGATGCGCGTGATGCGGAGGTGGCAGAAGAGATGGGCGTCAGTCTTGACGAGTATTTCGAGATTGTCCGGGATATCAATGGCCACAAAGTTGTCGGTTTCGAGGATATCGGTATTGATAACGAGATACTGGATCACGGCATGTATGACAGTGCTGATGATCCGCAACAGCATCTGAATTCCCGGGATGTTCAGAATGCCGTTACCGAAGCCATCGCCGGTTTGCCGGAACGTGATCGACTGGTGATGTCCCTGTATTACGATGAAGAGCTGAATCTTCGTGAGATCGGTGAAGTTCTTGGCGTCGGTGAATCGAGAGTGTGTCAGATACATGGTCAGGCAATAGCCAGGTTGCGCAGCAGGCTGACCAGGGATGAATAAACAATCGGTGAAGCATGATGTCATTGTATTTATGGAATGTGTCTGGAGATAGTCATGGATAAAAACATGAAGATTCTTATAGTGGATGATTTTTCCACGATGAGAAGAATAGTCAGAAATTTACTCAATGAGCTGGGTTTCCAGAACATCGAAGAAGCTGACGATGGAGCGACAGCGTTGCCAAAATTGCGGAACGGAAACTTTGATTTTCTTGTGACCGACTGGAATATGCCGCAGATGCAGGGAATTGACTTGTTGCAGGAAGTGCGTGCTGACGCGAAGCTGGCAAACCTGCCGGTAATGATGGTAACAGCAGAGGCGAAGAAGGAGCAGATTGTGCGTGCCGCCCAGGCCGGGGTGAACGGTTATATTGTCAAACCGTTTACCGCGGAGACCCTGAGAGAAAAGATCACCAAGATCTTCGAGCGCATTGAATCAGGAGCTTGATCATGTATGAACAGGCAAATGTAAACGGTTTTGACATTGATCAGGCCAGGCAGCTGGTACAGAGTCTCGAAGCGGGCGACGTGGAGTCGGCAGAAAGCATTATGGACAGCATGACGCGTGTACGTGAAAGCGGGCTGTACCAGGAAATCGGCAAGCTGACACGCGAGTTGCACAATGCACTCAGATCATTTGAGCTTGATGATCGTATATCCGAGCTGGCGTCCGACGAAATACCGGACGCCAAGGCAAGACTGAGTCATGTTATCAACATGACTGACGAAGCGGCCAACAAGACACTCACTGCAGTTGAAGATGCGATGCCGGTTTGTGATGATCTGAAGAAGCAGGCTGAAGATATCGAGGAAGAGTGGATCAGGTTCATGCGTCGTGACATGGAAGCAGAGGACTTTCGTGGCCTGTGCAGGCGTTTATCCACTTTTATACCTGAAGTATCCGGAAGCAGCCAGAATATATCAGGTCACCTGTCTACCGTGCTTATGGCCCAGGAGTTCCAGGATCTTACCGGCCAGGTTATCCGCCGTGTCATTTCACTGGTAGGCGAGGTTGAGGATAACCTGGTCAATCTCGTCAGATTGTCAGGAAAGATGACGGGCAGCCTGGGTTCGGTCGACAAGGGCAAGGGCCTAGTCGAGGATTCTACCAAGGCAGAAGGTCCACAGATTCCCGGGGTCGACAAGGCCGAGGCGGTGCGTAGCCAGGATGAAGTGGATGACCTGCTGTCCAGCCTGGGCTTCTGATTTTGCCCGGTGAATCTTATGAGCAGGGACCCCGCTGACAAGGCCTTTGAAGAAATGTTGGCTGGCCTGGTCAGTGACGGCGGTCAGAAACAACACGGGATTGATGATGAACGATTTGAATCATTGTTGCATCGGTTCAAGGCGCTGGGAACGGCACCCATGGAGGCGAACTTGCCCGAGACTGGTCTGAAAAGTGATGCTGAGCCTGTCGTAGACGGCAGGCAAGAACCGGAATCCGGTATCAAGGATTGCTGGGAGCAGCGGTCCGGACCTTTTACCGATAACGAGTTCATGATGATTCAACGCTGGCAGGATGCTGGTTCGGGAACCGGCAAGCCACAGCTCCGGTTATCCGGAGAAAAGCCGGACACGCATGCCGGGCTCGATGATGCGTTGAAGAAATTCAACCAGGTGGTCAATTCGGTTGCAGATTATGATGCTACCGATGAATTGATCGACACTCTTGACCTGGCGGCATTGAATGTAAAGCTGTCCATGACCAGGGGCAATGATGACTGCTTTATGTTGTTTGGCAATATCAGCAATCCGCTGGCTGTCAGCGTGGCATCCATTGATCGTGTTGTCGATTCGGGAGAACCGTGTGAGCTGCCTGTTGCCATGAACTTGTCCGGTTTCTCGACATCAAGTCATCGTTATGCTGCTGTCCTGTCGGACGAAACAGGTGACGCAGTCATTCTAGTTCCATCATTGCCATCCATAGCAAGACTAAAATGCCATTTTTTTGATGGCCGCCTGCATGCGCACCCGTATATAAGGGGTCATGCCAAGGAAAGTGATGGCAGGCTGATCACTGTCCTTGGAGCATCAGCACTGATCAGGGATATACAACCCGATCCTTCAACCTGAACCGGGAATGCCCGCACATGGATTTGTTGAGTTTACTAGGCATTGTCTTTGGATTGGTGGCCATTCTTGGCGGCAATGCTCTTGAAGGCGGACATCTTGATTCGCTGGTGCAGCCCACTGCGTTACTGATCGTCTTCGGCGGTTCTCTGGGAGCAATATTGTTACAGACGCCGATGCCGGTATTTCGTCGCTCCGTCAGGATGCTGTCCTGGATTATATTTCCCCCGGCTGCCAATGATGAAAAGGTGCGCAAGCGCATACTGATGTGGGCCAATATTGCACGTCGGGAAGGCCTGCTGGGTCTTGAAACCATGGTTGAGGGTGAACGGGACGGATTTATGCAGCGTGGCCTGCAACTTCTTGTTGATGGTTCCGAGCCCGAGTCCATACGCAATATTCTCGAAATCGACAAGGGCGAAAAGGAAAATGCTGCACTCGAGGCGTCGAAGGTGTACGAATCCCTCGGCGGTTACAGCCCGACAATTGGCATCATCGGTGCAGTCATGGGACTGATCCATGTCATGGAGAATCTCGGAGACCCGTCAAAGCTGGGCGCCGGAATTGCTGTCGCCTTTGTTGCAACAATCTATGGCGTCGGCATGGCCAATCTTGTGTTTCTTCCGGTTGCCAACAAGTTGCGTTCGCTGGTGATGTTCCAGAGTCGCGTGCGCGATATGGCAACCGAGGGACTGGTCGCCATTTCGGAAGGCGAGAATCCGAGAAACGTTGATCTGCGCATGCAGGCATTTGCGCCGGAATAAGCTAACGATCAGGAATACGCTATGTCGAGACGACGCAAACAGGATCATCATGATAACACCGAGCGATGGATGGTTTCCTATGCGGATTTTATTACCCTGTTGTTCGCGTTCTTTGTTGTTATGTATGCCATATCGGCGGTGAACGAAGGCAAGTACAAGGTCTTGTCTGAATCGCTGGAATCGGCATTCGCGCCTCGCGACAAGCAACCGGTAAAGCCTGAAGACGGCAACCCGGAAACATCCAATTCCATTGTCGAGCCGCCAGAGAATACCCAGGTGGACCCGTCACCATTTGAGCTGAACCCGCATCCCCAGGGCGCTGCCACCGAAACCGGTCAGGAAGCTCTGGATAAAATGCAAAACCGTCTGACCCAGTCACTGGCGCCGTTGCTTGCTGATGATATGGTCAAGGTAAAAAAGGAAGAATTCTGGCTGGAAGTGGAGCTTAATGCCGAAATGCTGTTTGGCAGCGGTAGTGCAAAATTGCGTGAACAGGGTCAGAAGCCGTTGCTGAATATTGCCCGTATCGTCCAGTCGTATTCCAATGTTATTCGGGTTGAAGGATATACGGACAATATCGCAGTTAATTCTGTCGCCTATCCCACCAACTGGGAGCTTTCGGCGGCACGCTCTGCCAGCGTAATTCATTTGTTTGAGCGAGAGGGCGTGAACCCGTCCCGGCTATCGGTAGTTGGGTATGGAGAGTACCGGCCGGTTGCCAGCAATGATACGCCGGAGGGGCGTCGACAGAATCGCAAGGTCAAACTGATTATTGTTGCGGATGATGCACCGGAGTACGTGCTGGACCTGGTGCGCGGCAGGAAGCAGTAGTCATGCAGGTGTGGGCGATTGCCAACCAGAAAGGTGGAGTCGGCAAAACCACGACCACGGTATCGCTGGCGGGCTTGCTGGCTGCCCGCGGTAATCGTGTATTGATGCTCGACCTGGATCCCCATGGATCATTAACAGCCTATTTCGGACATGATCCTGATGCCATGGAACGTAGCGTATACAACCTGTTCCAGGCAGAAGCAGAAGGGCGACCGGAGCGGCCGCAATCTGTTATCAAGACCACGAAGGAAAGAAACCTGTACCTGTTGCCCGCGTCCAGCGCCATGGCCACGCTCGACAGGCAACTGGGGAATCGTGGCGGAATGGGGCTGGTGGTGCAAGGCAGCCTGAAGCAACTGGAAGAAAAAGTAGACTACGTGTTAGTCGATTGCCCGCCGGTTCTGGGCATCCTGTTAATCAATGCGGTGGCCGCCTGTGATCGCCTGGTGATCCCGGTGCAAACCGAGTTTCTTGCGCTCAAGGGCCTGGAGCGAATGCGCCATACCCTGACCATGGTTTGTCGATCAAAACACCTGGAGATCCCATCGCTGGTTGTGCCGACACTGTATGATCAGCGTACGCGTGCCTCGGTCGACAGTCTTTCCGCCTTGAGGGATACGTACGATGATGTCTGGCAAGGTGTGATCCCGGTGGATACCCGTTTCCGTGATCTCAGTCGAATTGGCAGTACCGGGGCGCCCTATGTTGCCCGTATGCGTGGTATGCAGGCCTATGCGCAATTGCTTGATGATCTGCTGGTGCAGTCCAGTGTGCAGTCACAGACAAGACAGGTGGCGAGCTGATGGATGGCCCGATTCATTCGTCCTCCCGGGCAGTCAGTTTGTATATTGATGAACTGTTGTTGTCGGCCACGGAGTCCGTGCATCATGTGCAGGCGTTTGATTGCCATGGCCTGTGTCTTGGGGTGTGGGCGGAACAGGTTGCAGCACTTGTCTATAATATAGATGCTGAAACAGAAGCAGCCTGGCGCGAGACCCGGGTGATGAAATTCGAGGGGCGACATTTAAGACTGCTGGATCCGGCGGAACTGGTATTTCCGCAGGATCAGCAACCTCCTGAAATAGCCGGGCGTATGGATACCTGCCTCGTCGTGCTGGCAGGGCATGAGCTCGCCTTATGGAGCCGACAACCACGTTATTTCCGTCAGCCGGAAAGCAGCCTGGTTTTCCGGACGCAACGTACGAGCCGAAACTGGCTCGAGGCGACCTGTTCGCAACCGGCATGCGCCGTTCTCGATACAGGGGTGGTGGCTGCATTTGCCGGCAGGTTCTGATCATGCTGTGTATGTCGCTTATCGTGCATGAAATTCCCTGAAGCTGCATGAACGGCGCCGATTGACGGATATTGTGCCGGCGCGCACCAAAAATCTGGCAGCAATATCAGCCGATATAATATAGTATAAGGACCCGGTTGGTCGTAACGGCGGAGCCGGGACTTTCCCCGTTAACCCCATTTGATTTTATAGACAGGTTTTTCATATCTGTGCCGAGCCGCGCCAGCCGGTTCCGCGCGGCGCAGTTGTATCGTGGTTTAGCAAGGTGAATTGAGAATAATATGGCAAAACGTATTTCAGTATTACTGGTCTGCCTGGTTGCGGCCTGGATCAGCAGCAGCACCGCCTGGGCGGGCAAAACCGAGGACTCCCTGCGGGCGACCGTCGAAAAAGGCCTTGGTGGTATGAAAATATCAAAGGTAAGCAAGACACCTGTCGCCGGAATCTATGAAATCCATGCCGGTGGTCGAATCATGTATTCGACAAATGACGGTCGCCACCTGTTTATTGGCAACCTGATTGACCTGGAAAAGCAGGTCAACCTGACGCGTGTGGCCCAGCAGGAAATTACCAAAAAACGTCTGGCCCAGGTGGATGAGTCCAGCATGCTGGTTATTGGTCCAAAAAATGCCAAGCATACGCTGACCGCGTTCACCGACGTGGATTGTGGCTATTGCGCCAAGTTGCACCTTGAAGTGCCGAAGCTCAACGAAGCCGGTATTCGAATGCGCTACCTGTTCTACCCGCGTGCCGGTATGGGTTCCGAGTCCTTTAACAAGGCCGTGGCGGTATGGTGCTCCAAGGATCGAGCCAAGGCGATTGGTGATGCCAAGGCACGCAAACCCATCGATATGAAGACCTGTGACAACCCGGTGACGGATCATTTGCGACTGGGGCAGGAACTGGGCCTGAATGGAACGCCCATGCTGGTTATGGAAGACGGCACTATTATCAACGGCTATCAGCCAGCATCGGAAATCATCAAGGCCTACCAGGCGATGTCAAAACAATAACCGTGAAACCGGTAATCGGCACCGGGCAAGGGAGCCTGCATGAAGCTGATCAGGAAAACTCTCACAGGCAGTCTTACCGGTCGGGCCATAAACCGGCGCACCGGTATGGGCCAGATGGAGAAACTCCTGGAGCTTCAGCAGCGCATGCAGATGCTGGAGCAGCAACTGCAATACAATGAAAAGGTCTGGAAAGGGTTTCGCTACATCGAGATCAGCCTGATCGGTACGCACGATCTTGCCGAGTTATTTGCAGTACTGCGTGATGCCGTGCGTGAATCATTTGATGGTATTGATGCGATCTCGGTCAGCTGTTTCGACGAGGATTTCCGCATGTTGAGAACGCTGGAAAATACCGGCGTTGCCGGTAATCCGGACTGCATATTCCAGCGCATATCCCCGGGCACACTGAACGAGTTGTTCTCGCGATTTGACAGGCCGGTACTTGGTTATTGTCGCGGCGACATCCAGTCAAAACTGTTTCCGCGCTTTAAGGGCAGGCTTGGTTCGGTAGCCATCGCGCCACTGGTTCTCAAGGACAGGATCATAGGCAGCTTTAACCAGGGCAGCATAGATCCCGAGCATTTTTCTGCTGATGTAGCCACCGATCTTCTGGATCATCTCTCCGCGGTGCTGGCGGTATGCCTGGCCAACACCATGGCTCATGAGCAGTTGCGTGAGGATGGCTTGACCGACCCGCTTACCGGCCTTTCCAATCGCCGGTTCTTCGAGCGACGACTGCAGGAAGAAATTGACCGCTGGCGTCGACATGGCAAACCGCTGTCCTGCCTGCTGGCGGACCTGGACTTTTTCAAACAAATTAACGACAAGCACGGCCATCAGGCTGGTGACATGGTGCTGCAGGAGGCTGCGCGTGAACTGGGTGCAGAATTGCGCGCCAGTGATGTGATTGCCCGGTTTGGCGGCGAGGAGTTCGTGCTGTTATTGCCGGATACGGATATTGAGGAAGCCATGGAAATTGCTGCGCGCCTGCGTTGCCGCATCGAGGCGCTGGACTGGACCGAAAAGGTAGCAAACCTCGATTCGGTGACATCATCGTTTGGAGTAGCCATATTGGAACCAGGTGGCGGTAACAATGCCATCGATCCTGGCCGCTGGTTGCTGCAACAGGCAGACAAGGCGTTGTACCGTGCCAAGGCAGAGGGGCGCAATCGTGTAATTTGCGCCTGAATTTACCGGGCCCTGGTGTCTGGACAGCGTTTTTTTGATACCTGCGTTCAGCCGGTTTTGTTATGTTCGGATAACAAAAAGAGGAGTTCGGGGAATGTCGAGTATGGCAAGCGTGTATGGTGCAAAGACCTGGAGAAGCTGTGTGCAGCTCGGCATGGCAGTTTTGTTGCTGGCCAGTTCGGGTTGCGCCACGATTCAGGGAGAGCCTGCGCCCTATGATCCGCTGGAGCGACTCAATCGAACCATGTTCGATTTCAATGATTCTGTGGACGAGTATGTGTTGAAGCCGGTAGCAACGGGCTACAAGGCGATTACGCCGGAGTTTGTTCGTAATCGTGTCGGGAATTTTTTCAGCAATCTGTTTGAGCCGACGATTATTATCAATGATCTGTTACAGGGAAAAATTGTCGCCGCTTTTGGCGACACCGGGCGATTTCTGATCAACACGACCATGGGTATTGGCGGGCTGTTTGATGTGGCGACACCCATGGGCTTCGTCAAGCACGAAGAAGATTTTGGTCAGACGCTGGGTGCGTGGGGTATTCCTGCCGGTCCATACCTGGTATTGCCATTCCTGGGGCCGAAGAATCTTCGTGATGGCGTTGGCTGGGCAGGTGACTGGGCAACCGGTGCCACCACCCATGTTGAGCCGTCATCGGCGGCTTGGGGGGCGTTTGCACTGGAAGTCGTGGATATTCGCGCCAGGATGCTGGGTACAAAAGACGTGTTGCAACAGGCCGCAGCAGGCGATCAATATATATTCGTACGTGAAGCCTATCGTCAACGACGCCTGAACCTGGTTCATGACGGTAATCCGCCGGCAGAAAACGGTGCCGCAGAAGACGAATTACTGTTCGGCAAATGATCATGTTTCGAGCTGCTACACAAAGTCTTGCCGGTGTTGTCGTGCTCTTTGCCGGCGTCACGTTGGGCAATGCTGCCTGGAAACCGGATATTTCCATTGATAGACCGGAACTGAAATTTGTCATGATTTCACGGTCGAGCGAACAAATGCAGGCCTTTTACGAAGGTCGGGGATTCCCGGCAGACAAGGCAAGGGAAGTTTCCTCGGCGTGTTTTCTTACTACCGGTGTAGATAATCTTACCCGGGATACCTTGTGGATGGATCTCTCGCAATGGGAATTTCGCGATCGCCACGGCAGGGTGCTGACGCATCGCGGACGGGACCAATGGAAACAACATTGGAAGCAACTTGGTCTCAAGCAGGCCCATATCAGCACGTTTAACTGGACAGTAATGCCGCAGGAGCGCGACCTGTTTCCTGATGAGCACATTGGCAGCAATATCACGCTGGTGCGTAGCGGGAACGACATGAACCCGGTCACCCTGACCGCACGGTTTCCGCTGGGCAAGGATAAATCCGGCGGACCGGTGATCGTCAAAGTGGAGAATATCCAATGCCTCGATTAATCAGGCTCACTGCGGTTTTGGTCGGATCGGCGCTGGCCATCATGGTGCTGCCGACGCCGACAATTGCTGCCGATTTGCCAACCGGGATTCGGGCCATGGATGGCAGGGTTGCACCGGATTTCAGCTTGAAGGATGTCGACGGAAATACCCAGCGCTTGTCCGCCTACCGGGGTCAGTGGGTCTTCCTGCATTTTTGGGCAAGCTGGTGCGGTCCCTGTCGCTTGGAAATGCCCAAGGTTGATGCCATTTCTGCAGAATTGACCAAAGTCGGCATGGTATTCCTGCTGGTGAATACCTCGGAACCGGAAGACGTGGTCTTCAGCTTCCTCGGTGATGCAGCACCCGACCTGACGTCGGCGTTGGACGCCGACGGCCTGGTCACCGAAACCTGGGACCCGCGGGGGTTGCCGGCCACATTTTTGGTCGATCCCGACGGAAAAATCCGCTACCAGGCGCTGGGTGGCCGACCCTGGGATGAACCCGGGTACCGGACATTTCTGAAGCGCCTGATCAAGTGAGTCGGCGCCTGCCCGGCGCCCTTGTCGACTGCCCGGGAATGCAAAAATTCCGGTCTATGTGCCGGATTTGGCTTTGTTTTTTTTCTCGAAGCTTGTACAATGCGCGCCCTTGGGCCGGGCTCCGGCCTGGATCTGGAACGTATTTTTAAGAGGAAGCGAATGGTCACAATTCGATTGGCTCGTGGTGGCGCTAAAAAAGCCCCGTTTTACCGCATCGTGGTAGCGGATAGCCGCCGTACCCCGCGTGCACGCAACATTGAACAGCTGGGTTTTTACAACCCGCGTGCGACCGGCAACGAAGAACAGCTGCGCCTGGATGTTGATCGTGCCAACTACTGGTTGGGCGTTGGCGCCAAGCCGTCAGAGACTGTTGCCAAGCTGCTGAAGCAAGCAGCGGCCTAACGGGGGCAAATGATCGGGCAGTCGACGTCCGAACCCCTGGTTCTGGGGAGGATTGTTGGACTGTTCGGTGTGCGCGGATGGGTCAGGATTTTTTCCGAAACCCGGCCGCGTGACGGAATTCTCGACTACAGCCCCTGGTTGATCGGACAAAACGGCAGCTGGCGGCAAGTCGAGGTAACAGCAGGGCAGGAACATGGCCACGGCCTGGTTGCCAAGCTGGATGGAATAGATGACCGCGATCAGGCAGCAAAGCTGATCGAGTACGAGATCGCCATTCATCGCGATCAATTGCCGGCACTTCCCGAAGGGGAGTATTACTGGTGGCAGCTGGAAGGGCTGCAAGTGATGAATCTGCAGGGCGAATCGCTCGGCGCCGTGGAACGGCTGATGGAAACCGGAGCCAACGATGTGTTGGTGGTCCAGGGCCAGGCGGAAGACGGTACCGGGGAAGAGCGCCTGATACCCTATGTGCCACAGGTGGTACAAAAGGTGGACCTCAAGGCCGGCACGATGACGGTCGATTGGGGCAAGGATTTTTAGGATGCTGATATGCGTGTAGAAATTATCAGCATCTTTCCTGAAATGTTTGACGCGGTGCGCCGCTACGGCATTACGGGACGGGCGGTAGAGAACGGGCTGCTGCAAATTGGCACCCGAAACCCGCGAGACTACACGCACGATCGCCATCGAACAGTGGATGATCGGCCATACGGCGGTGGACCAGGCATGGTAATGCTGGCAGAACCGCTGACGGCAGCAATTCGCGATGCTCGCAAGGCGTTGCCCGGGGCAAAGGTAATTTACCTGTCACCCCAGGGGACACCGCTGAACCACCAGGCGGTTTGCGAGTTATCCGGCCTGGCAGGGCTGATCCTGCTGGCCGGCCGCTACGAAGGCATTGATGAACGCATTATCGAAGCCGAGGTAGACGAGGAGTGGTCCATCGGTGACTACGTCCTGTCCGGCGGCGAACTACCGGCCATGGTGCTGATTGATGCGATGGCCAGGCAACTCCCCGGTGTGCTGGGGGATGAAAATTCGGCACAACAGGATTCATTTGTAGAGGGTCTTCTTGATTGTGGCCACTACACGCGACCGGAAGAATTTGAAGGTCGCCGGGTACCGGAAGTGCTGTTGTCGGGCAACCACGAGTTGATTCGGCAATGGCGACTAAAACAGGCGCTGGGCCGAACCTGGTTAAGGCGGCCGGAGCTACTTGAGCAGATCAGGTTAAACGATGAACAGCAGTCCCTGTTGAAAGCGTTTCAGCAGGAATACCGCGAAGAGATAACGTGTCGGGAGACAGAAGATGAGTAACGTAATCAAAGAAATTGAAGCCGCACAGATGGAGCGCAAGCTACCGGATTTCGCCCCGGGTGATACCGTTGCTGTGCATGTAAAGGTCAAGGAAGGCGATCGTGAACGTCTGCAGGTGTTCGAAGGCGTAGTCATCGCCCGTCGCAATAACGGCTTTAACTCCTCCTTTACTGTTCGCAAGATTTCCTACGGCGAAGGTGTTGAGCGTGTGTTCCCGGTATACAGCCCGATTGTTGCCCAGGTTGACGTCAAGCGTCGCGGTGCAGTGCGCCGTGCCAAGCTTTACTACCTGCGCGAACGTTCAGGCAAGTCTGCGCGTATCAAGGAAAAGCTGTAAATTTCCGGTCGAAGCAGTCATGCAAAAGCCCCGCATCGCGGGGCTTTTTTTGTTTTCTATTCCGGGGTAACTGCGGAGTTCAACAGTGGTTTTCACGGCACTGCCGCTCGTATTGAAGGAAAAATTTCGGTTATAGTACCGGCTTATGGCAATTAACTGGTCTGAAACGAGTGCGGCTGTCTGGCGGCAACAAAAACAGGTTCTGCGCCCGGTGATGGAGCTGGACCCGGTTGCGCTGGATGATCTCGTCGGCATTGATCGGCAGAAGGCAGAGTTGGTGAAAAATACGCAGCGCTTTGTGGCATCGAGGCCTGCCAACAATGCGTTGTTGTGGGGTGCGCGTGGTACCGGTAAGTCATCACTCATCAAGGCTGTGTTCAATGCCTACAGGGACCAGGGTCTGCGACTGATCGAGGTGTACAAGAATGATTTGCAACACTTGCCCGATATTGTAGATGAAATACGTAACTTGCCGCAGCGATTCGTGATTTACTGCGATGACTTTTCTTTTGAGCCTAATGAGCATTCCTACATTGCGCTGAAAACCATTCTTGAGGGCTCTATTGAAAAAACACCGGACAACGTGATTCTTTATGTAACCTCCAACCGGCGCCACCTGGTGCCGGAATCCATGGGTGATAACCTCGCATCCAGAGTTGGCGAACGGGAGATACATTATTCCGATGCCATTGAAGAGAAGATATCCCTGTCGGATCGATTCGGCTTGTGGCTGTCATTTTACCAGCCGAATATTGAAGAGTACCTGGCAATCGTCGACAGTTACTTTCCTCAGTACCCGGGCAGCAGGCAGGTGCTGCACGAGGCGGCGCTGGACTTTGCCCGCATACGCGCGTCGCGCAGTGGTCGTACCGCCAGGCAATTCTTTAATGCCTTTTTTGATGGATAATGATTGATAGACGCGCAGCGTGGCGAGCAAGGCAACAGCAAACCTCTGGTGGTTGAAGATTGCAGCATTCCGATCAGCTGTTTTCAGTGACACGGTGCAACTGGGGTAGCTGTCTTCAACTGCATTACCAGTGGTCCGTCCGTTTACGGCAAGTATGGCGGTATAGCTGACAGGGTTGACAGTAACGTGGTGCAACCTGCCCATGTCTTCAGCTATATTGTCAATCTTCTTGCTTCAGGGGGCGAGCAGTTCGTTGTCGTTTTTGGCCATCGTTGGTTTTAACGCTCTGGCAATGCGGCGTGCCAGCCATATCGTCCATGCCTTGTTATATTTTTGCCCGATTATACCGGCATTAATTCTTGATAGATCGAAAATACTATTTGATAGGCCATGTTCGTGCGGCTAAAAAACTGGTTTGTTAAATGCCTGACAGGTACTTGGTGCCACCATTTATACTGGTTTTGAATTCGATCAGAACCGAAAGATAAGGGTAACAGTACTCAGCGGTATACGCAGTTCGTCACCTGTAGCCGTGGCTTATTGTGACTGACCTAACAAATATAAGATGTAAAAATAAAGAAAGTTTGCTTTAATTTGGCAAGGTTTTTCGTCGGCAAGGAATTGAATAATGATGGAAATGGGAGTAGCGATATGAGGCGGGTATTGGGGTTGTGTGCAGTTGTTTCCTGGTGTTCTTGTTTTTCCGCGTATGCCCAGGAAACAGAGGTGTTTGGTTTTTGGTCAAAGGGGAGTTACCGCCTGGATGATCCGGTCGTGGGTCGGTCGACTTCGACCTGGTCTACCATACCTGACCCTGAGCTTGAGCAGCAGTCCTCAGACGCCACGTTGTTAGGTGCGGAATGGCGACTCGAGAAAGGTTGGCGTGCAGGGTTGGAAGTCCATCAGATGGCGCATAAATGGAAAGCGACACCGTTGAGTACAGATAGCGTAAAAACCAGGTTTATCCTTGTTACGGGCAAATACCCGTGGGCAATTACCCCGGGCTGGGACGTGTTCGCGAGTGCCGGGATCGGCTTTATACATGTTGATATGGGAGACAATGGTTTTTCCGATGAAGGTGAGGGGGCGGCTGTATTCGGCGGGCTTGGAACCCGGGCGTTTTTGCCTGAGACGAAGGCGGCCGTATTTGCTGAATGGCGGTATGTCAGGGTACCGGGCCTGGGCAGTGGCGATATGGAATATAATTTTTCCGGCCAAACCTTTCTTGTCGGACTCCAGTATCGCGTGCACTAAGCCGCTCCTCGGTTGGTTCGGGTCTGTACGCTAAAAACTGGCTTATCCGCTTTTCCCGGAATCGGATTCCGGGTATGGTCGGCGCCATGATGCGCCCGATCTCGTTATTTATACCGGTATTCCTCTTCCTGACACCAATTTTGTCGGCGGCAGCCGAGAGTCCTGTTTCAGGCACTGAAACGCACAAGCAGCGATTGGAGCGGGTCAGCAAGCTGGCCAAGTCGGGAGCCAGCCAGTTGGCCCAGGGATTGGTGGATGCCTACCAGCCGCCCGAGCAGTGGATTGAAGACTGGATGCCCTGGGAGCGGCAGCGATTCAGCATTTTGCGGCATCGACGTGACTGGGCGGCAATGCTGGCCCGGGTCGACGCCATACCGGACAAGGTGTCGCCGGCGTTCCGATCCTGGGCCTGGGAACAGGGCGCGGATGCCAGTTTATATCTCAGTCAGACAGCGAGGGCGCGCGACTACTTGCGGCGACTGTTGTTTGCCGATCATGATCCCAAGGATAAAAATACAGGCACCCGCGTGGCGCGCTGGCGCCGGATGGTGATTCGTTCCTATCTGCAGGAGCGTAGCGCTGAAGATGCCATCCTGGCGCTGAATCATTACATTGCCGACTACCGGCCTTCTGGCTATGACTGGAAAGTGCTTCATGCCCAGGTGTTGATCCTGAACGGCAAGTTTGCCGAAGCCTACAAGCTGTTAAGTGGTATTGATCGCGATGAGAGCCGGTTACTGCAGCAACTCGCAGCACTGCGTGGCGACATGCTGCCGGCAAAGAAAGTCGTGGATAACGCCCGCCAGGTAAAACTGGTCAAGCTTAGGCCGGAATCGTTTATTGATTCTCGCAGCCTGTTGGCCGAGGCGGCAATTGCCGACAAGCAATACTGGTCGCGAGTTGAAGCCCTTGAAGTATTGCTGCAGCAGACCCAGGGCATGGCGTACCGCAACCTGGCGTTTGGAAACATTGATGGCGATGATCTGTGGCAGGCCTACCAGCGGGCAGCCGAGCAACTGGGCAATGCCAACCGTTTGCTGGTCGGTGATGATGACAAGTGGCTCAAGCTGGCAGACCAGGTTCGAAAGAAGAAGCCATTGCAGGCGCGGGCGATCCAGGCGCTGGTGGCCAGGACTGGGCGCGGCAAGGCGCGCGAGCAGGCGTTGACATTGCTTGTCGATGACCTGGTAGATCAGGAGCTTGATCGAGTTGTACTGGCTTTGTTCTCGGTGAAACAGTTTACTGATGTGAGCAAGCTGCCAGCGGCGACGAGGCACCAGTTGGCCGAGTATGCGCTGGAGCGGCGCCTTATTGTCATGGCCGGTAACATGATTGATGGCCTAGAAGAGCAGGCTGTTCTGGCTGATGCCGGGCAAGGCAAGGCGATCAAATCGAAGGGCAAAAAGAAACCTGGACCAGGCAAGGAGTTAAAGCCGGGTGATGAGGATGTTGTCTGGCCGCTGCGCAAGGCCCGCATCCTGGTATATGCCGGGCGTCATGATGCGGCTATTGGTGAGTTGCACAGGTTTGTGGCGGAGTCTGGAAAAAAAATGCCCGCCGTACTGGCAGAACGCACTGTCAATGTATTATTTGATTTGCAGGCCGTGGAGAAACATGCCGAGGTAATTTCACTGCTTGGGGAGTTGCAGCCAATGATCAGCGATAAACAGATACAGCGTGAATTGTTTTACTGGATGGCAGATTCCTACAAGGCGCTGGGTGAGCTGGCCCAGGCAGCTGAATTGTACCTGCGTTCGGCGTATCATAACCAGCCGGGCGGCGGCGATATCTGGGGCCAGACAGCACGGTTTTATGCCGCCGAGACCCTGGCCAAGGCGGGCATGATTGATGATGCCCGGTTCGTTTATACCAGGCTGCTGCGTGGCACGGATGACGCGCGACGTCGCAGCATGCTGGAGCAGCGTATACAACAACTATGGCTATATCAAAAGACCCAAAACAATTCACCGCTGTTGTTCGAACCCCAATAGGCAAGCTGGGCATAGCCCTGTCTGATGATGCCGGTCAGCTGGTATCGGTGGATTTCCTTGGCGACAAGTACGATGCCCGGTCTTCGCGTATCCCGCTTGCTGTTGAAATCCGGAACCAGCTTGATGCGTATTTCCGTGATTCTGCTTTCGAGTTTGATTTGCCGCTGGGTCCGGCACCGACGAAATTCCAGGACCGGCTGCGCTCGCAGTTGCTGGCGATTCCTGCAGGCAGTGTCGATACCTATGGCGGCCTTGCCGGAAAGATGGGCAGCGCACCGCGCGCCGTCGGGGTGGCGCTTCGATCGAACCCGATTCCTGTCATCGTTCCCTGTCATCGAATCGTTGCCGCATCGGGCATTGGCGGGTTCTCTGGTAAAACCCGTGGCCGGATGATTAATGTCAAGCAGTGGCTGCTGGATCATGAGCGGGGATAGCGGCTACTGGATTGATCGCTTTGTTGATATGTTGTGGTCGCAACACGGATTGAGTGATCACACCTTGTCTGCCTATCGTCGTGACCTGGAACAACTGGTGAAATGGTTGCAACCGGAACAGACGGCATTGCATCTTGCCCGGCGCGAACAGCTATTGCGTTTTCTTGCCGACGGCGTTGCCGGCGGTGCCCGACCGCGGACGACTGCGCGATACCTTTCCAGCCTGAGACGGTTCTACCGGTTCCTGTTGCAGGAAGGTCATCGCCAGGACGATCCATCGGCCATGATCGATTCACCGAAGCTGAACCGTGGCCTTCCAGGTACACTGAGTGAAGCCGAGGTGGAAGCTTTGCTGTCAGCCCCGGATACTGAAAAACCACTTGGTATGCGCGATCGGGCAATGCTCGAGGTGCTCTATGCCACCGGTTTGCGTGTCAGCGAACTGGTGGGGCTGGAATACCGGCATGTCAGCCTCGAATCCGGTGTTATTCGGGTAATGGGAAAAGGCAGCAAGGAGCGCCTGGTACCGCTGGGCGAGGAGGCCATCGACTGGTTGCAGCGTTACCTGGCTGCCGCGCGATCGGAGATCCGCGGCAGCAGTCAATGTTATTATGTATTCCCGACGGCGCGTGGCGGTGCCATGACCCGCCAGGCGTTCTGGGCCAATATCAAGCGCTATGCTGATCAGGCAGGTATTAAAACCAGCCTGTCGCCACATACGCTGCGTCACGCGTTTGCGACTCATCTTCTGAATCATGGTGCTGACCTGCGCGTGGTGCAGTTGTTGCTGGGCCATTCAGACCTTTCAACAACGCAGATCTATACGCATGTGGCCAGGGCGCGATTACAATCGCTGCATCAACAGCATCATCCGCGTGGCTAGTATGTACTCGTGACAGTTTCAGCCAAGGTTTGACTGGTGAGGTTCAGGCGGGAAACAGACAAATGACAGGAGCAGGAGCCGGATGATTGACTGGAACGCGTTGACAGACAGGTTTGCCGATTTTGTACCGGTATTGGCGACAATTAGCTTCCTGGTTCTTTTGCTGGGGATCAGCCATCGATTTCTGATCGGCCGTCGCCGGGAACTGGGCGCCGAGGCGATATTGCCGAGACAGTTGTTGATGCTGGCGATGACCACGGTTGGTTTGCTGATCATCGTGCTGATGTTTCCCATGTCTGATGTTACCCGTGGACAGGTATTCAGCCTGCTGGGTGTTGTGCTGACGGCAGTAATCGGCTTGTCATCGGCAACATTTGTTTCCAACATGATGGCCGGTATCATGTTGCGTGCTATCAAGAGTTTCCGGCCCGGTGATTTCATTCGTATTGGCGACAAGTTCGGGCGGGTTACGGAGCGTGGCCTGTTCCATACTGAAATCCAGACCGAAGACCGGGATCTGACCACGTTCCCCAATATGTATCTTGTCACCAGCCCGGTAACCGTTGTACACAGCACCGGAACCATCATTTCGGCGACCCTGTCACTTGGCTATGATATATCCCATGCCGAGCTGGAGCCGCTTATGAAGCGCGCTGCCGAAAACGCCGGTTTGACCGATCCGTTTGTACTGGTTACCGAGCTTGGTGATTTTTCAGTCAACTACCGGGTCGCCGGGTTTCTCAACGATGTGAAAACTCTCGTTACTGCGCGCTCCAGCCTGAGGAAGCATGTTCTAGACGTGTTGCATGGCGCCGGTATAGAAATTCTGTCGCCTTCATATATGGTCCAGCGTCCGCTATCGGCAGGTGAAACAATCATTCCGGATCCTTACCTGCAGACAAGTGCGGCGCGGTCTGGGTCCGGCAAAACCGACAGTACGCCGGAAGAGGTCATGTTTGCCAAGGCCGAGGAAATTTCCTCGCGCGAGGAGATCAGGAGCGAAATCGCGAAAATGAAGGACAGGATTGTGGAGCTTGCCAAATCAGCGCAGGCTGCATCAGCGGAAGAAGACGAGATCATCGGGCGGCGCATTCATGGCATCGAGCGCTATATAGGCATGTTGACCCGGCGGCTGGACCAGATGGAGTCCGGCAGCGGCAAATAGGTGGTTGATTCCGGTTTGGCAGCATGAAGCGGATAGAAATAACAGAAGCCGGCCGCGATGACCGGGCGGTGATCGAAGACATGTTTCAGTCATATGCTGATGATTTTACCGCGTTTGTTGACAGTATTCCTCGAACGGAAGATGGTCGCTACCTGATGCCTGATGGAACGCCGACCCTGGACTCCTATTTTTCCAGCGCTGATCAGCATGCACTGCTTGTCACCGACTCTGACCGATCAGTCGGGTTTGTTCTGCTGGATCGACAATGCTTGATGGACCCGGCATCGCTGGTAGTGGCGCATTTCTATATTAGCCAAGAGTGGCGTGGAAAGGGTGTTGGCACTCTCGCTGCGGCGCAGGTGTTTGATATGTTTCCGGGTCCGTGGGAAGTTGCGGTAATGCAGGAGAACCTGTCGGCCATACGGTTTTGGCAGGCCGCTATATCGCGATATACCAGGGACAGTTTCCGGAGGCTGGAACCGGATGGCTGGAGTGGACCCGTCTTCGTGTTTGATAATTCCGGGCATCCCGGTGGCAAGGAACTGTAATGGGTCGTCGTCGCTTACCTGCTGCCGCCAAATCGCCGTATATTACTGCGGATGGATATGCTGCGTTACAGCATGAGACCAGGTGTTTGTGGCAAAAGCGCACCGAGGTCACTGCTGCGTTGGCAGCGGCTGCCGCAGAGGGCGACCGTTCCGAAAACGCGGAATACATCTACAGAAAGAAAGAGTTGGCCGGTATAGATCGTCGAATCCGTTATCTGCAGAAACGCATGCCGGATCTCAAGGTCATTCGTAAAGTTCCAGACAACCCGGAGCAGGTATTCTTCGGGGCGTGGGTGGAACTGGAAGATGAATCGGGCAACACGGTTACCTATCGCGTCGTTGGTCCTGATGAGCTCGATTTACAAAATGGCTGGATCAGTATTGATTCGCCATTGGCGCGCGCACTGATGAAGAAGTCCATTGATGATGACGTGCGGGTATCAACGCCTGAGGGTGAGCGCGAGTACGTGGTGGTAGCCGTCAGTTATTCGTCACCCTGTTCCTGAAGATTCAACCCTGGTTCCAGTACCCGTTGATGCTGCCCGGTAACTTGTCCCGGACGCTGTTGCCGAAACCGTCGATACCGGTTTGAATCAGGAACGCATCACCGTGTTTGCTATAGCCCAGTACTGCCGCCAGATTTCTGGCCAGTGTTGTCCGGTTCATGGCGCCAACGCGGTCGCGTAATACTCCATTAAGTTCGCTAGTCAGGATGCCGTATTCCCGGTCAAAAATGTGTAATGACTGGAAGTAATCCAGCGCGGCTATAGCAAAGACCAGGGTAGTCGATTTGATCAGCCAGCTTGGTTCCGGTAGCGCCAGCAGGCTGATAAAGCTGATACTGGCGGAAATTATGGAAATCATGCCCAGCCTGGTCGAACTTGCCCGTGCCTCGCGATTGTCGGCCATGAGTTGCCGAATCTGAATCTCACGGTTGCGCGACATGAGTGTGTGCTGGAAGTGGAGTTCACGAAACAGCACGAGAATGCGTGCCAGTTTCTCGGCGTGGTGCTGTCGATGAATGCCAGACTGTTCTATTGCAGAAGTGAAGGTGTTGTCGAGCTGGCTCAATCTTGGTGCAATGGCGGAGCGTTCGGCGCGATCAAGTGACTGGTTGATCATGTCGCGGATTTCAATAACGTCTTCTACGTCTGCCGGAAAGCGCAGGCCGGCCAGGGTACGATATACCGCCGGAAAGCTGCTGACCGTAATGTGTTGTTGCAGTACCTGGCTCCGCTGCTTGCGGGCAAGACCTTGTCTTTTATCGCGCCTGGTTCTCACGGCAGCATCCCTCGCTGTCATTCGAGTGATGGAAGTATAACAAGTATTGAAAGCCGTGGAGTTCTTAAAATGCCGTTTTGTCGGCCAAGCCTGACCTTTCGGATTGCAATCAGCCACCTTCCAGCATGTTACGCAAGCCGTCAAGATGCGCCAGGCCGCGAGCCTGTTTTTCTTCTGCTGGTAGCTCGTCTCGTCCTGACCAGTGCAGGTCTTCGCGCGGCAGCTCTTCAAGAAAGCGGCTGGGCTCGCAGTCAATGCGATCAGGGCCGCGCTTGCGCTTGCGCGCATAGGTCATGGTCAGGGTTTTTTGTGCGCGTGTAATTCCGACATAGGTCAACCGACGTTCCTCGGTAATCCCGGCTTCGTCAAGACTGTTATGATGTGGCAGGATGTTTTCTTCCATGCCGATCATGTAAACATGGGGAAATTCGAGGCCCTTGGCCGCGTGCAGCGTCATCAAGGCAACCTGGTTATCGGCAGCATCATCGTCACTGCGATCCAGCATGTCGCGCAGAACCAGGTTGGCGACCACGCGCCTCAGGCTCGGGTTCTTGTCACCGGCGCACATGTTGTGTATCCAGTCGCGGAGTTCGTTGACATTTTCCATACGACGTTTTACCGCCTTGCTGTCCTTGTGTAATTCGCGCAGCCAGTTTTCATAGTCAATGTCCTTGAGCAGGCGATCAAATACCTGGCCGGCATTGGCATCAACATCGTCATCATCGCTTTCCATCATGGCGTCGTTGGCCAGCTCGCCTATCCAGTCGGAAAAATGTCGCAGCCTGGCAATGGCATTTGACTGCAGAACCTGTTCGAGTCCCAGTTCGGAACACGCGCGCAACAGGCTGACATGCCGCGAACCGGCATAATGACCCAGCTTGCTCAGGGTGGCAGGGCCGATGTGGCGCTTTGGTGTCTCGACGCATCGCAAGAACGCCGCATCATCATCAGGATTGCTGATCAGTCTTAGATAGGCAACAAGGTCCTTGATTTCAGCACGATCAAAAAATGATGTGCCTCCGCTAAGGTAGTAGGGGATACCGCGTTCGCGCAATACCTTTTCCAGAACGCGCGACTGGTGATTGCTTCGATAAAGAATGGCAAAGTCGTTGTACCGGAGTTTTTTCTGAAAAAGCTGCGCCTGGATATCAGCAATAACCAGTTCGGCCTCACGTTCTTCATTGTCGGCAGGCAGGATACGAATGGGGTCGCCGTATCCCAGTTCGCTCCACAGCCGTTTCTCGAAAACATGCGTATTGTTTGCGATCACTGCGTTGGCGGCCTTGAGAACGCGACCGCTCGAACGATAGTTTTGTTCGAGCTTGATGACCGTCAGGTTATTGAAGTCTTCGTTGAGCAGTGCCAGGTTTTCCGGGCGGGCGCCACGCCAGGTATAGATGGACTGATCATCGTCACCAACAACTGTCAGACCATGATGTGCAGATACCAGTTGTTGAACCAGGCTGTACTGGCAGCTGTTGGTATCCTGGTATTCATCGACCAGCAGGTAGCGAATTCGCCTGCGCCACTTGTTGAGATGTTCAGGATGTTCATTAAACAGCCTGACCGGCAGCAGGATAAGGTCATCAAAATCCAGCGCGTTAAAAGCCTGCAATTGTTGCTGGTACAGCGGGTAGACGCGTGCCGCCAGGCTCTTTACCGGCTGGGCATCACAGTGATTGATCGCATCATCCGGAGATACCAGTTCGTTTTTCCAGGAAGAGATATGCCAGCGCACCTGGTCAGGAAGTGACTTGTCACCGCTGAGATCATTGCGAAGTATGTCGCGAACAATGTTGGCGCAATCATCGGAATCCAGGATGGAGAAGTTTTTCTTGTAGCCGAGTGTCTCGGCATCCTCCCGGATTATGCGCAGGCCAAGCGAGTGAAACGTCGATACATGCAGGCCTTCGCTGCCTTCCTTGCCCAGCAGGCGTGTTACACGTTCACGCATTTCCCGCGCCGCCTTGTTGGTAAATGTCACAGCGTAGATGCTGTCAGCCGGAAAACCCTTGTCATTGATCAGCCAGGCAATCTTTTGGGTGATAACAGAAGTTTTGCCGCTGCCGGCACCGGCCAGTACCAGCAATGGCCCGTCGATATGGCGAACGGCCTTCAGTTGTTGCGGGTTGAGTTGAGACAAACGACTGGTTTCCTGCGCGACTGTTCTGTTTGCACGGCACGAGCATCGAAATGGATGAGCGCACAGCAAGTGATGTAGTCGCAGATATTACCGGCTGGACAACTTCTGCGGTAGATTGATTTTTCCCGCCGATTGTGCGCCTTCAGGCGACCGTATCAGGATTGCAGAATCCCGACGAATTGATTAATTGTTTTCGGGGCAGGATTGGCAAGAATACTCTCGACACATTGTGCCAGTGGAAATTGTGCCAGGTCGATGAGTTGTTTTTCTGCCAGAAGCCTGATGGTGTGCGGACCTTCGCCAGTCAGCGCGGTTGTGTCGCCGCGTGCCAGCATCAACCCGAGCTCATGATGATGCGAACCGGCACTGGTCGCGGTAGTGACCAGGTCGCCCAGTCCGCCGAGTGACCAGGCGCTGTCGGGTGCTGCGTCCACGGACTGCAATACCTGTTTCAGTTCTGCCATGGTTTTGACCAGCAATGCACCACGACTGTTGTCACCAAGACCGAGGCCGTCAGCCAGGCCAAACAGGATGGCGTAGACGTTTTTCATAATTGCCGACCATGACAGGCCGATCATGTCATCATGGGGTTGCAGTGTCAGGGCAGTGTGACGGAAACAGCGCATAATGGCCCGGGCATGATCATGGTTGTCAGCAGCAACATGAGCGAAGCCGGGTTTGCCGGCAACTATCTCCTCGGCAATCATGGGTCCATAAATGACGCCATAGCCGGCACGACGGCTGAACCGGCTTGCCAGGATTTCAACAGGCATGCGACCCTCGTCATCCAGGCCCTTGGCGATGGCGGCGCATACCGGGTTGTTGACCGGGTCAGGCTCAACCAGTTTGGATACGCGTGCCAGTGCAGTGGCCGGCAGGCAAAAATAGATATGGCTGGCTGCCCGGCTCCAGGACCGCAGTTGAGCGTCGGCGTTATCCAGGTGGCGATGCCAGATGTGTAACGATGCGTGCAGGCCTAGCAGGAATTCAAAGGCGTGACCCATCTCGCCGTATCCTATAATCAGGATGTTGGGGTCAGTCTGTCTGGCTTCAGGAGGAGTCACGGTTGCGGTTTTCCGTTGCAGAGCTTGACGACGTACTCCATTGTTACATAGTTTACCAGTACAACAAACGGGCGCCGTTGCCGGGTTTGACCGGTAATCCTGGAAAGCCATGACCGAACCCTTGATTCTGTTTGTACCCGGAAAACACCCGAAACCGCCTGCCGCGGAACACCTGGCCTTATTGCGCCTGGCCATGGCCGGTGGCTTGCGCAGAATTGCAGCGACACAGGCGAACAGGCTCGAGCGGTGTGAACAAATACTCGAGGTGGCGCCCTGGAATTTCAGTTATTACGCGGAACATCGGGATGAAAGTCGGGATTGGCCCTGGATTGAGCTTATGCTTGAGCGCGAAGCGGCCAGCCTCCCTGAAAAACAACAGGCCCGTCACTGGCGAACCCGCATGGCCGGGATCTGGATTGGCCTCGCTGACCGGTTTCCGTGGTTGATCCGCTGGATTCCGGACCCGGTCGTGCGAGAATCCGTTGCTGATACCTGGCGCTATTTTTGTAACCAGAACAAGATTGCCTGTCGCGTACGGGAGTATGTAAAAGCACCCCTGCGTGAGGCGTTCGCGGCGGACCGCGAGGTACTGGTTATAGGCCACAGCATGGGCTCCGTTATTGCCTATGACGCACTTTGGGAATTATGGCACGAAGAGCACAACAAGGGATTGGTCGACTTTTTGACCATAGGCAGCCCGCTCGGATCGCATTTTGTCCAGTGTCGTTTGCTTGGCTGGGAAAACGGGCACGGGCGTCGATATCCCGGCAATATCGGCCACTGGACCAATATAGCTGCTGAAGGCGACCTGGTGTCACTGGATAAAACCTTGGCAGATGATTTTTCCGGTATGATCGGGCAGTATGTCCGCGGCGACATCATCGATATCTACGAAAACGTGTATACCTGGTTCCGCAACGAGGACGGGCTGAATGTCCATCGATCCTACGGTTATCTTGTTCATCCCGAGGTTAGCAGGGTGATCGCGGCATTCCTGGCAAGGTGACTATGGACAGACTCTTGATGATTTTGGTGGCTGTGTGCCTGGGTATGTCGCCGGTTGCGGCTCGCGCCCAATCTGCGCTGCCGACAACAATCAAAAAGACCATGCAGGAAAGTCGCATCCCGCAAAACAGTGTGTCGATTTACATTCATCGAATCGGTGAACCCGGACCAAGATTGGCCTGGCTCGATGATGTGCCACGCAACCCGGCGTCAACCATAAAATTGCTGACCACGTTCGCTGCCCTGGAGTTGCTCGGTCCGGACTTTACCTGGAAAACCGAGGTCTATACCCAGGCGGCGCCCGAGCACGAAACCCTGAATGGCAATCTGTATCTCAAGGGCTATGGTGACCCGTACCTGGTCAGCGAGCAATTCTGGCGCCTGTTGCGGGAAGTGCGTTATCGCGGGCTAAAGCGAATCAATGGTGATCTGGTGCTGGATGACACCTATTTTGAAACGGAAGCCGTTGATCCGGGCGGTTTTGATGGTCAGCCACATCGTTCTTATAATGTTGCGCCATCAGCATTCATGCTTAATTTTCAGTCTGTAAATTTCCTGTTCCGGCCGGGCCCGGATAATCAATCAGTCCAGATTGTCGCCGATCCGGATCCGGGCCTGCAGATTGTGAATCGGCTAAAGGTAGGAAAGGGTGGTTGCCGTAACTGGAAAAGTCGCGTGCACATGGATGTGGCCAATGGCAAGGATGACGTAATCCGTTTTAGTGGTCGCTATGATCGGGCCTGTGGCGACAAGAGCATGTATCGCGTGGTGACAGATTCCGGTCAATATATCCGCGGGGTGTTTCGTTCCTTGTGGCAGGAGCTTGGGGGGCGGTTCGAGGGCAGATTGCTCAAGGCACCGGTTCCCGGGTCCGCGAACCTGTATTTTCAGAAAACATCCCAACCGCTTCCCGAGATCATTCGGTCCATTAACAAGTACAGCAACAATGTCATGACCCGCCAGTTGCTGCTGACCCTCGCCGCCGAGCGTGGCGGTGTGCCGGGTACGACCGAAAAGGGCGTTGCTGTGATTCGTGAATGGCTGGCTGGGCGAGGTCTCGATGACCCCGGGCTGGTTCTGGACAATGGAGCAGGGTTGTCGCGCGAAACCCGGATCAGCAGCCAGCACATGGGTCGATTATTGTTGGCAGCATATTCCAGTCCGCGCATGCCGGAGTTGATGGCGTCGCTGCCCATTGTTGGAACTGACGGCACCCTGGCAACGCGATTTGCCGATTCACCGGCAACGGGCAGGGTGCACGCCAAGACCGGTCTGCTTGACGATGTGCGCGGGCTTGCCGGCTATGTTCTGGATCAACATCAACAACGCTGGGTCGTGGTGATTCTGCATAACCATGCGTCTGCGCCGCATCGGGCGGGTGAGCGGTTACAGTCTGCTGTTCTGAGCTGGATATTCAGCCAAGCCAGCCTCGAATCCGGGCTCGAATAATTCCTTCACATTACGGGTACTTCGCAATGCTCCTGAAGTTTGCAATATTTGTCGACAAATCTTCACAATTTAACCGATTTTAGCGACACAAAATTCGCCTATATTTTGGGTGCTGCGTTTATTAACAAGCGCGACTATTATATGCAGCTCGCTTTTGGCTGGAATCCTGGTTGATACGGTCTCTATCTACGGAAATCGCAGGCTGGGCCGGGCGAGAACTGGCGAATGAAAGGATAACATTGATGCCGCAGAAATATGTGAATGCGACTATTACCGACTCAGCAACGGAAGACAGCCTGCCTGTTCTGGACGGGGTGCTGGGTCCGCAAGCCATCGATATTCAAAAGCTGTATGCCAAGCACGACATGCTGGCATTTGACCCCGGTTTTCGCTCCACGGCCTCGTGCAAAAGTGCCATCACTTATGTCGACGGTGACAACGGTATTTTGTTGTATCGGGGCTATCCTATAGAGCAGCTGGCGCAGCACTCGAGCTACCTGGAAGTTGCTTACCTGTTGATGTTTGGTGAACTGCCGACAGCTGAAGAACTGTCGGGTTTCCACGATGATATTTGCCACTGCGCCATGCTGCACGACCAGGTGCTGCAGTTTTTCCGTGGCTTCCGTCGAGATGCGCATCCGATGGCGGTTATGGTGGGCGTGGTCGGTGCATTGTCAGCGTTCTACCACGAGCACGTGGACATTCATGATCCGGATCAGCGTGTCCAGGCGGCCATTCGCCTGGTGGCCAAGATGCCGATGATTGCGGCTACCAGCTACCTTTACAATATCGGTCGGCCTCATCGTTATCCCAAGACTGCGCTTGGCTATACAGAAAATTTCCTGCAAATGATGTTTGGTACCCCCATGGAGGAGTACGAAGTCGATCCGATCCTGGCCCGGGCCATGGACAAGATATTCATTCTTCATGCCGATCATGAGCAAAATGCATCGACATCAACCGTCCGCCTGGCAGCGTCCAGCGGTGCCAATCCGTTCGCCTGCGTAGCATCCGGCATTGCCAGTCTTTGGGGGCCTGCCCACGGCGGTGCCAACGAGGCGGTGCTGAACATGCTCGAGGAGATTGGTACGGTGCAGAATATTCCGTCAGCCATTGCCCGCGCCAAGGACAAGAATGATCCATTCCGGCTGATGGGTTTTGGCCACCGCGTGTACAAGAATTTTGATCCACGCGCCAAGGTTATCCAGAAAACCGCTCGGGAGGTCCTGGAGCATCTCGGTATTGATGACCCGTTGTTGGAAATTGCCGTACGCCTGGAAGAAATTGCGCTAGAAGATGAGTACTTTGTACAGCGCAAGCTCTATCCCAACGTGGATTTCTATTCAGGTATTTTGCTGAAAGCCATGGGTTTGCCGACCAATATGTTCACCGTGATTTTTGCGTTGTCGCGTACATCGGGATGGGTCAGTCACTGGCTGGAGCTGCACAATGATCCTGATCACGGTATTGATCGGCCGCGGCAGTTGTACGTGGGCTCACCGAAACGCAACCACCCGGAATTCAAGGGCTGAACCGGTTATTCAAACAAAAAGCGCAACCACTCACGAGGTTGCGCTTTTGATCTGCCTGCTGAAGCGGCAATGACTAGCTCCGGAATTTGTCTCGCCCGTCATCAGCTTTGACGATTTCATCACTTACTTCGTACAGGATCCGCTGGATACCGTTTGACAGGCGTTCGATATACGCCTTCTCATTTGCATCGGGGGGAGAAGTGAGCATCAGCACCAGGTCCTGGTCCATATAGCTGAAGAACCGGGCCGAAATGCAGCTGCCATCTTCGCGCAACATGCGGTGCACGGTAATGTCGTTCGGGCAGCCTTTTTGGGTCAGGGTGTGACGCATCTCCCACAGTGAGCCGGCCATGGCAGCCAGTTGTTCGCCGCGGCCGTGAGTGGCGGCTTCTGCCAGCATTAACCCGTCGTGAGTGGCTACGACAACATCACTGAAACCGCCTTCTTCAGCCACATGTTCCAGTTGTTTGCCGAGTGCCAATTCGGTAATTGGTGTTCGGTCTCTTCGTCGGTCTTCCATTTTGCCTGCAACCCATTGGTTATTATCATTACTTAGTGTAGCGCAAGACATTACAACAAACCCCCTTAATATTTCTGCGTCTTTATCTGCGTAAAAAATAGTTTTTTATATTGAGTCTTGTTGGCGGCAGCCCAGGGTTTCTCATGTGCTTGTAAATTTTGACCCGGTTATCTGCCACTTTATTCCGCAGCTTGTAACAATTTTTTACAGCAAGATTTATGCCACGATATGTAAGGAAATTGCTGTATTTATCGAGCAACATTTACCGCGTGTAATCGTCTAGAAAATGGCTATTTAGGCGAGAATTTTCTTGATGGGTTGGAGCAACCTACTACCATAGTCGGAATTGAATCTGACCCAACAGGGCGACTGGGTGACAAAGCCCGGCAGTGTTATCGTCCTGATAGCAGGGTAAAAAACCGGCTCTCGAATGTGTTAATTGCACTACGTTCCGACGTAGACTCAGGCTTTCGGTAAAGATGATGTTCAAGGGATGCATTTATGGGACAAAGTGACGCACACGCGTCCACCCACATTTTGTTGGTGGATGACGATCGTCTGGTTCTGGCCACATTGGCCACCGGATTGCAGCAACAAGGCTACCGGGTGACGACGGCGGATTCCGGTGAGCCGGCGCTGGAGCGATTTCGGGAACATACACCGGACCTGGTGGTGCTGGATTACCGAATGCCTGGTATGACTGGGCCGGAAGTAGCACAGCAGATGCTGGCCGAAGCCTATTGTCCAATCATTATGTTATCCGCGTACGACGACAAGGCGCTGGTGGACGAGGCTATCAAGCTTGGGGTGTCTGGCTACCTGGTAAAGCCGGTGGATGTCAACCAGTTGGTGCCCAGTATCGAGGCTGCCCTGGCTCGCTTTGGCGAGGTCAATGCCCTGATCAACAGCGAGTCCGATCTTCGCGAGGGCCTGGAACGCAGTCGAATTGTCAGCACCGCGGTTGGCATCATTATGGCGCGCCAGGGTTTTGCCAGTGACCGCGCATATGATGCATTGCGACGGCTGGCGCGCGATGAGCGTCGCCCGCTTCGAGATGTGGCGGCAGATCTGGTTGATGCTACTGATCAGGCCAATCGCATGCTCGACAGGCTGAAGCCGGCACAAGGTTGAGGCGACAATCAATGTCGATATTTCGCTGCCTGTTGATTGGTGCTCCGTTGTCCGCGGCCCAAAAGCAGTGGTTTGAATCCGCAAAGATTGAGGTTGTAGTGGTCTCGCCGGAACAGGCGGAAGCATTACATAATGTTTCGGCAGATATCCTTATGATTCGTGCCGAGGTCTTCGTCCAGACGGTCCCGGAATTTGTCCGGCAAATACAGGCCCTTCCTGTTGCCCGTGTCCTGCTTTTTGAATCGACCCTGGCTATCGATACGGCGATGCTTCATAGCCTTCCGGTGGATGATTATGTTTCCCTGGACTGGAGTCCTGAGTCGCTGCGCGCCCGGCTGGAATGGGCGCTGGTGCACCAGAGCCAGCGTCTTGATGCATCACTTGGCCAAATGGTGCTGTCACCCGACGCTGTATTGCGTATTGATAACCAGGGGAAAATCCTTGCAGCCAATGACGCCGTGGAAACCTCGCTGGGTTATGTCGCCGACAGTATTATCGGCAGATCCATATTTGAGCTATTCGCCGAGGATTCTCGCGATGCGCTGGCAAAACTGTTGCCTACGCAGGCGTCCGCCACAGGCACTCATCCAGGGCGCACTGGTGAAATGTTCGCGCTTCATGGCGACGGAAATGCCATGCCAGTCGAAGTCTATGTGCGCATGCGTAATGACGCGCGGGCTGCAGGCGAGCTGGCGGTATTTATTCGCGATATCAGTTCGCAACAACATTATCGTGGCGCCTATTTCCGCCATGAGCGTCATATGGCCGCGCTATCAAGACTGACTGAAGATCTGTTGCATAGCGAAAAGGATTTGGCCTATGGCCCGTTGTTGTCAGTACTGGCGCCCACTATTAACGCCGTTCGCGGTCGATTTTACCTGACCAGTTACGATCGACGTGACCAGACATGGGCGCGGGAGTGTGTTGCCGAATGGTGGGCCGAAAACCGGATACAGAAGCCCAGTGCTGCCGGAAAGCAGCTGCAGGCTGCGATTGAACGTGACGAGGCTCTGCAGCGTTGGCTGCCAGTGCTGAAAGCCAATGATATTGTCGCTGCGCCAGCTGACAGCCTGCCTCGCGTGGAGGCGGGAATGTTGCAGGATATGGGCATCAAGAGTGTGCTCGTTGTCCCGCTGAATATGCGGGGCAAGCTGATCGGATTCCTGCGGTTTGACAGTGGTCGTGACTATCCGGGTTGGGAGGCGGGCGATGTCAGCTTTCTGACTTCAGCGGCACGCAGTATTTGCCATGCTCATGTCACTCTCGAGGAACGACGCTATCGTATTGAGGCACAGGAGGCGCTTTACGAAGAACGCGTCTGGCTCGAAACCATTCGCCAGGCCAGTGAACTGATCAGCGCCACGGAGACACTGGAAGACCGACTGGTTGATATCGTCATGTACCTGCTGAACGTCATTCCGGTCGATCAGCTGGTGGTATCAACGCGTGAGAACAGCCGGATCCAGGTAAACGGGGTCTACAGCAAGAATCGGCAGCTTGAGACATTTCATCGATGGGAAAGCGAGAGCCACCTGTGTCCCGGCCATACCCAAAAAAGTGCCGAAGTGCTGCGCTGCGATCAATCCAGGTTTATTCAGGACAGTGACATGACTATGCGATCCTGCGTGTGTCTGCCGCTTATGGATGGTACCGAGCGTATTGGTACTGTATCGCTGGCTTCCGAGGAGCCAAATGTTTTCAACGAGCGAAATCATGCGCACCTTGAGTCACTGGCGACACAGCTGGCTCATGCGGTGGTGCATATCCAGCGATACCGGGCAGCCAAAAGTGAGGCAGAGCATCTGGCGGTTATCGTGCGGGAAGTGCATCATCGGATTAAGAACAATCTTCAGGGCGTGATCGGATTGCTTAACAGTCACCGGCATCGCAACTCCGAGGTGGACCAGATCATGGTTACCGCCATTGCCCAGTTGAATGCAGTCGCCGAAGCTCATAACCAGCTCAGCAGGCGTTCTGATGAGACCGTGTTCCTTGGCGACCTGGTTGCCGGTGTGCATCGGGCTGTGCGACCGCTCACCGGCCATGAGCTGGTAATTGATGCACCGTCGGCCGGCTGCCGGGTTATTGTGCCGGCTGCCGAAGTGGTGCCAGTGGCGCTGGTGGTGAACGAGTTGATTCAGAATGCACTGGATCACGGGTTTGAAACCGGAACTGGCGGTGAAATTCGCATTGAGATACATGAATCCGCCGACAGTGTCAGTTTGCGCGTCAGCAATAATGGCAAGCCGCTGCCGGAATCGTTTGACAGCAGCAGCGGTATAGGATTTGGCACCGGCTTGACGCTGGTTCGGTCGCTGATCCCGGCAAAAGGATCCCGTTTTTCCCTGAGGCACATGGATGGCTGGACCGTGGCAGAAGTTGAGTACGACATGCCGGTCATTATGCAGTCGGCGCTGGCTTCGCCCGCGGCCCCGGCCTGAGTCCGGATTCGAAAATTTTTTTGATTTTTTTTGTCGAATTTCTTGACAGCCTGAAATGCTGGGCTAATCTTACACGAAATTGCCGGCAACCCCTTCTGTTGCTGGTAGCGAGAATGGCCCGACCCCTCTTTGCCGGGCATGATGTTTTCGCACTTGGGCAGATCTTCGGGATTTGCCGTTAAAAGCCCCAAATTGCTTTCTGAAGTTGACAGATTTCCGGCTGCGCAGTGTTTGCGTGGCTGACTGTTCGCGATGCCTGTGTGCGGATTGGTGTGCGCAGGACAGAGCGACGACCAGATAACAAGCAGTGTAATGAGCCATAAAAACAGGAAGCAACAAGAGCAGGATTTAATGACTGAATCAGTGTTGTCAATCAGGGAATTTGGTGTCGCGTTCGGCGAAAAAATCGTGTTGAGCTCGGTTTCGCTGGATGTGCCCGACCGCGGTGTGATTGCCTTGATGGGGCCGGCCGGCACCGGCAAGTCGACCCTGCTGCGTACGATTGCAGGATTTAACGATAACAATCCTTCACTGCGTACCTGGGGTGACGTGGACTATATGGGTGCGCCATTGGGTGAATTGGGTATACCGCCACTGGTTTCTCAGAATGCGCGGCTGATGCTGGCAAGTATTTTTGAAAATATGGTCAGCGAGTTGCCGGAGCGGCACACGTTGACCATAGCGCAACAAAAGGAAGTGGTAACACGATTGCTTGAACGGGCCGGGTTAGGTGAACTGGCCGACAGGATGGAAGAGCGCGTTGCATCGCTGTCCCTGGGCAAGCAACGGCATCTGGCCATTGCCAGGACCGCGGCATCCAATCCGAGAGTATTGTTTATTGATGAACCGACCACCGGCATTGATGATGCAGACTGTGAGCCGTTGCTGAATTACATCAGGATGGAAGGCGAGCATCGTGCCATTGTTGTGATTTTGCATAATCAGCGCCAGGTGAAATACCTGGATGGCCAGGTGGGACTGCTTGCCGGTGGCTGGGTCCAGGAAATGAACGAGGCGAAGGAATTTTTTGCCAACCCGCAGAACCCGTTGGCCAAGGATTTTGTTCGTAGCGGCTCCTGCCACTCTCCGCAGCCGGGTGTTGAGCCAGACAGCTCCGAGCCCAGTGCGTTGACTACGGATATACCCAAGGCACCGCCGATTCCGCAGAAGGCGAGAAAATATATTAGTGATTCGTTTGGGCCGCGCGGTTTTTTGTGGCTGAAGCAGGGTCAACTGGCAGGCACGCCCAGGCCAGGCCTGATTGCAGAGATGAAATATGATCTCAAGGCTTTGACGCGTGTAGGCATTACCGTGCTGGTATCACTGACCGAAACACCGGTTGATTCGAGCGAGTTGGAAGAGTTTGGTATCAAGCATGTCGAGTTTCCGATTCCGGATATGGGCGCGCCAAGCATTGAAGCGGCCATGCAGATGTGCGAGCTGATGACGTCTCTGATGGAGCGTGGCGACGTCCTGGCAGTACATTGCAAGGCCGGCCTTGGGCGTACCGGAACCATACTGGTTTCCCAGTTGATCTGGGAAGGCATGCCGGCCCTGGCCGCGCTTGAGCAGGCGCGCCGAATTGAGCCTCGATGGGTTCAGTCGGAGGAGCAAGTAGAGTTTCTTGAGCGATTTGCGGTAGCTGTAGACGAATCGCGGGGAAAGCTGGCGTCAGCAGGCGTCGATATTTGATCAACCATTATGAGTTGGAGGACTGAGTAATGTCATTGGATAGTGAACTGCAAAATGCAATCTCAACCATTCCCGAGTGCGTAGCTGCAGGTTACGTGGATATGACCACGGGCATGTTGCTGGGTGTTAAAACTGTTGATTCTCACCCCCAGGAAGTACTGGAAATCATCGCTGCGGCTACCGCAGACATGTTCCAGGGATCGAATGTCACATTGATCGAGAAACTGTTCAAGAAGTCTCGCGGTGTCGACAACGATCATCATTACTTTCAGGAAATGCTGGTGCTGAGTGATAACCTGATACATGTGTTCTCTCGGACCAAGGGTAACGAAGACCACGTGTGTGTATTTGTTTGTCGTAAGTCTGCCAACATGGGTATGGTGTTGGCAAAAGCACGTACCGCACTTCCGGCCCTGGAAGCGTCAGTGTAATGAGCCAGGACAAGATGATCCCCGGGAAATAATACCGGGGATCGTCGAATCCGAAAAAAATGTTCAAGGGCAAGTTGTTAACCATTAATTTTATTTCTCAAGGAGTTTCAAAATGTCATTAGATAAAGCTTTAAACGATGCAATCGCGCAGATCCCGGAATGTGTTGCTGCCGGTTACGTTGACCTGAGTTCCGGCATGCTGCTGGGCGTCAAGACTGTTGATTCCCATCCTGGCGAAGTTCTGGAAATCGTTGCCGCGGCTACTGCTGATATGTACCAGGGTTCAAACGTTACCATGATCGAAAACATGTTCAAGAAGTCTCGCGGCGTACCTACAGGTGACGGCCATCATTACTTCCAGGAAATGATGGTGCTTAGCGACAACCTGCTGCATATCTTTTCACGTTGCAAGGGCAACGAGGATCACGTGTGCGTATTTGTTTGCCGCAAATCAGCCAACATGGGTATGGCTTTGGCCAAGGTTCGTTCAAACCTGCCTACAATCGAGGCTGCACTGTAATAGCCTGGTGGTATCTGAAAAGGGTCCCGGGTTTCCCGGGGCCTCGCTCAGGACAGGATTGTTGAAGATGGTTTAATCTGTAATATCATGGATCAGCTAGAGGAAAACGCATGAGTAAGGTATCGGTAGCAGCAATTGGAATGAATCCAATTGACAGGAAGTTGCTGAAGAGCCTGTTTCTGCTCAGCGACCAGAATCGTTTTGGTTTCGCATTGGTGGAAGGTGATCAGGCGGATGTGGTTGTGGCCGATCTTGATGGTCTCGATGACTCGGCGGTGCAAGCCTACCGCGACAGCAATCCGAGCCAGCCAATACTTTTTATCTCCGTGATGGGAGGTTACAGGTCTGGTGCTGACCCCTATATTACCAAACCGTTAAAAGTCAATGCGGTCTTCGGCGAGCTGAACAAGCTTGTTGAAGGCAATGCACAAAAAAAAGATGTGCCGGCAACGGACAGGAAGGAAAAGCTTAAACCGGTTTCTACACCGAAAAAATCAGGTGGTGCACCTGCAATGGCAGGCGACGTGCCGGTCTATCATGCAGACGATTACCTGCTCGGGTTGGTACAACAGGCGATCGCCACAGGCCAGGCCACTGTGTTGTCGTCCGATTTTGGTGCTATCACGGTGTTTCCCAAGCAGGGTGTGTATGTGTCCACCGTGAATCAGGAAGATTTGTCAGCCGTATGTGGAGCAGAAGCCACGGCATTCAAGCGCGGCGTTGTTCCGTCAGACCAGGCAGAGAAGATGCTTGGTGACCCTGATGTTGTAAAACAGGGGATTAATGAATTATTGTGGCAGGGGGCCTATTACGCATCAAATGGCCGCCTGCTTGAAGGTTGTATGCGTAACGATGTGGTAACGCTGGATTACTGGCCCAACATTACACGGCTCGGCGCTCCGGACAATGCCATCAGTATTTGTGCCCTGTTGAGTAGATATCCAACTTCGATTACGTTGGCGAAACGGATTCTTAAGGTGCCTGATGACGAGATGTATGCATTTTACAGTGCAGCAACAGCCAGTGGTATCGCCAGGGTTACAAACAGGGGTAGTCAGCCGGAGGCAGAACCGGTATTGCGTCAACCGTCGGCAGGCCGGGGATTGCTTGGCAAGTTGCTGAAAAAAGTAACCGGTTTATAAGATATATAAAGAGCTAGGATGGGATCATGGCACGGGAAGACAAGATAATATTTGCAGGTCCGGTAGGCGCAGGAAAGACGGCTGCCATTGCCGCAGTCAGCGATGTGGAACTGGTCAAGACTGAAGCGTTGGCAACCGACGAGGTAGCGCTGAGAAAGCTCAACACGACAGTGGCCATGGATTACGGGGCACTGCATCTTGAGGACGGCTCCAAGATTCATCTTTACGGAACTCCCGGGCAGGATCGTTTCGATTTCATGTGGGAAATTCTGACCATTGGCGGAATCGGGCTGGTTTTGTTTATCGACAATGCACGGGAAAATCCCATTGCTGATCTTGAGCACTACCTGAATGCATTCAAAAAGTTTATCGCTCGTACCGATGTTGTAATTGGTGTAACCCGAACCGATGTCAAGGCCGAGCCAAGACTTGAGGCCTATAATGCCAAGATAAGGGAAATGGGGCTCAAGGTACCGGTTTTCCAGGTTGATGCCAGGAGGCGTGAAGATGTAAAGGTAATGTTGCTGGCACTTCTGGCGATGTTGGACCCTGGTCTAAAGCGCTAGATTTTTCACAGGTTATTCCTATACTATTCACAGAACAACATAACAGGTAAGAAACTGGGTCATGGATAAAGAAACTCTGGGTAAGACATTGCGTCCCTTGTTGAGAGGTTTGAATGGCACCTCTCTGGATATCGAAGCGTCAGCCGTTATGACCAAGGATGGCTTGACGATATCCGCCGTACTGGGCGAGGCCGTGGATGCTGATCGCCTTGGAGCAATGTGTGCAACCATGTTGTCATTGGCTGATACCACTTCCAGGGAGTTGGCCCGAGGGGATCTCGAACAAGTCCTGATCAAGGGTTCGACCGGTTATGTATTGATCGTGGAGATTGGGGAAAATGCAGTGCTGGCGGTTGTTGCCAAAGCCACTATTAACCTTGGCATGGTTTTCCTTGAGGCCAAGACTACGGCCCGAAAGGCCATGCAATTCTTCTGAGTTTTTCGGTACCCTGTATCCGGCTACCCTGATCCTCCCGGTTTTGGGGTGGCATGTTACAGTTTGACAGGCGCCCGGCTTCGTCAAATACACCTTGAATTTCCACCATTTGTTAAAGTTGGTTACACCTTCCGAAATCCGGGAAATTTGGGTATTTTCACGCTATATTATCCCATGTTGCCCGTTGCCAGTGGCGCGGCATTCATTCATGGCTGTTTGCAGTCGACCATTAAAAGACAGTATAGAAAACAAGGTAATATGACGTCTTTAAAGCTTGTCACTAATGGAAATCCCCATCAAGGCGCGCACTTGTTTGTTGTCGATGATAATGCGACTTTGCTTATCGCTCTTGAGCATGGTCTGAGCAAACGGGGATACAAGGTCAGCACTTTTGAAAACGGCGAAGATGCTGTAGCGGCATACCGTGAACACACGCCGGACCTGGTCATCCTCGATTGCAAGATGCCGGGCATGAGTGGTCCTGAAGTGGCGCAGCTGATGATTGAGCATGTACACAGGCCAATCATAATGTTGTCCGGCCTGGACGACGATGACATGGTCCACGGCATGATAGCCAAGGGCATATCAGCCTACCTGGTAAAACCGATGAGTACCAGCCAGGTGGCTGCCGTGGTTGAATCCTCGCTTTCGCGTTTCAGTGAAGTCAGTGCCCTGATGCGGGACAGTGAAAACATGCGTACCGATAAAGATCGGAATCGGGAAATCAGTACCGCGGTCGGTATTGTTATGGTCCAGGCGGGCCTGTCCCACGAGCGGGCTTTTGACAAGTTGCGCCAGCTGGCCAGGGAGCAACAAAAACCATTGCGTGATCTGGCAAAAGAGATTGTTAATGGCCTGTCACAAAACAACAGTATGCTTGAGAAAATTCGCAAGGATTAAGCTGGTATTTTCTCGACAATCAGACAGTTGGCAGACTTGGCTGGCTACATTTTTTTACATTTGGCGAAGGAATGTTTCGCGTTCTGTTAAAAGTTTGTAAAAACTGTTAACTGCTTCACAGAAAAACCATTCCGGGTGTTGAATCGATCCCAAAATCAACTATTCTTTTGCTAATGGCACGCGCAAATGTGTCGATATTCTTCTGGCGTATCAACCGAGCCCCCGCTGATACGCATCACCTTGGAAAGTAAAGGGTAATTGGATTACCGCCTGCAGGAGCCCAGGACCAGCTCCACGTGCCAACGACGTTGGTCAATTCTATTTTTAATTTCTGTAGTTTTCGGTTCTTACACCGGGGGTAGACAATGTATTTAGTCAAGAATGGTGATTCCAGATCCTTGCCAAAAGAGCAGCTGGAGTACTTCAGTATCGACAGCTGTGTGCTGGGACTGATCAAGAAGGCTGTCGACAAGGACAATGATCTCAGTATTCGCCATGAGGCTTTTGGAAACGTTTATGTTCTGGCCAGCAAGGGACTGTTCTTCGGTGTAATCAAGCGCGAAGAAGAGTTTTATACGGCACCCCAGAACCAGTTTCGGACATCATCGCTGAGCAGTGCTGAAGTTCAGGCAATTCTGGGTAACAGTGCCAATTGCCGCCCGGTAGAAGATTTGCTGTGGCAGTCCGCGCATTTTGCGTCACGCGGACGATTGCTTGAGGGCTACTGCCAGTCGATTGATGTAATCGAGCTGGATCATTGGCCGAACCTGACGCGCCTGACGTCCACGCCCAACGCAGTCTCAATGGCAGCGTTGCTTAACCGTCACCCCAGTTCACTGAAACTGGCGGCGCGCATGTTAAATATTAGCGCCTCTGAAATGGCTACGTTCTACAGTGCCGCCAGGGCCTCAGGTATTGCACGTCCGATCAATCGCAAGGACGAGGTGCAAGAACCCAAAGAGGTGACACCGCACCGCAATCGTGGACTGCTGGCCAAACTCTTCGCCAAGGCATCGAGCCTGTAACCAGGCCGATAGAGCGACAATTTGGCCGTTGAAGACCCGGACTTTGCCCGGGTCTTCTTGTTTTGGCCGGGCTATTTTCCGAAACGCTTCAGCAAACCTGAAAAAGCTTCAATTCGTCGGTCGCGGAAGAATGGCCAGATCCTGCGGACGCTTTCGCTACGCGTCATGTCCACTTCAGCCATCAGCAATACTTCTTCGTCTTCGCTGTTGGCAAGTAATTCGCCCTGGGGGCCAGCTATGAAACTCTTGCCCCAGAATTGAATACCCTGCGATTGCCTGGATGGGTCTTTTTCGTGACCAATACGGTTGCAGCTCAGCACCGGCAAGCCGTTGGCGATGGCGTGGCCGCGTTGTACCAGTTGCCAGCTATCGCTCTGGCGTTGCTGTTCGGCCGGATCATCGCCGGGATTCCAGCCGATGGCGGTGGGGTAGAGCAACAGCTCGGCGCCATTGAGCGCCATCAGTCTTGCAGCTTCCGGGTACCACTGATCCCAGCACACCAGTACGCCCAGGCGGCCAACACTGGTGTCGATCGGCTCGAATCCCAGGTCTCCCGGCGTAAAGTAGAACTTTTCATAAAAGCCGGGATCGTCGGGGATATGCATTTTGCGGTAAATACCGGCGAGGCTGCCATCGGCTTCGAGTACTACAGCGGTATTGTGGTAAATGCCGGCCGCGCGCTTTTCAAACACGGAGCCGACGATGACCACATTGTGTCGCCTCGCCAACTGGCCGAGAAATTCCGTTGTCGGTCCCGGTACGGGTTCGGCCAGGTCAAAGTTATCCGTGTCTTCAGTCTGGCAGAAGTAGAGGCTGGCATGAAGCTCCGGCAACAGTACCATCCGGGCACCAGCGTTGGCGGCGCGGGCAATAAAGTCCGCGCTGCGCGCCAGGTTGGAATCGCGATCACTGCTGAACGCGTGCTGGGTCAGTGCAACAGTCAAGGTTCTCTGGCTCATGTTTCCTGCCTTTGTTCAGGGTTGCCCGAATCAGCGCTTGCCCGGGCCGGATACTTCGGCGGGCAGTTGCATGCTGGCGCAATGAATTCCGCCGTACTGGTTGATCAATGCCAGGCTATCTATACCAATGATTTCCCGGTCAGGGAAGCAGCTGGCCATTGCTGCCAGTGCATGAGTATCAGCCGGATCATTATACAAGGGCACCAGTACTGCGCCATTGATGATGAGGAAATTGGCATAGTTGGCCGGCAGGCGGCCACCTTCTTCATTTAATACCGGTTTTGGCCAGGGCAGGGCGACCAGCTTATAGGGCTGACCTTCAGCGCTTCGCATCTGCTGCAATTCCGCCTCCATGAGCCGGAAGCTTTCGTAATGACTGTCGCGCGGGTCATCGCAGCGAACATAGGCAATGGTGGTGCGATCGCAAAAGCGCGCGAGTGTATCAATATGACCGTCGGTATCGTCGCCTTCCAGGTGGCCGTGTTCCAGCCACAGCACCCGGTTCAGGCCCAGGTGAGTCTTGAGAACAGCTTCAAGTTGTTCCCGGTTCAGTTGCGGATTGCGGTTGGGATTCAGGAGACAGCTGGTGGTGCTCAACAGTGTGCCTGAACCGTCCACTTCGACACTGCCACCTTCAAGTATCCAGTCGACGGTTTCCATTGGTGTGCCGGCAAACGCTTGCTGGCGCGACAGGGTTCTCGATAGCACGTTGTCGAGATCATGCCGGTATTTGCCGCCCCAGCCATTGAAGCCAAAATCCAGCAGTTTCGCCTCGCCGCTGCACAACACGGTCAGCGGTCCATGGTCGCGAACCCAGATATCATTGCTGGCGACCACGTAAATCGTATATTGCCCGGGGTCTACCCCGGCTTGCTTGAGCAGGTGGTCAATATGTTCGGCGTGAGCCTCATCAAAAGCCGAGATAATGACCTGTTCAAACCGGGCGATATGGCGCGCCATATCGACAAAGTTACGGTCAATTCCTTGAAGATTATTGCCCCAGTCTCCGTGACCGTGTGGCCAGGTCAGCATGACGCCGTATTGCGGCGCCCATTCCGGGGGCAGGTAGGGTTGGCAGGATGTCGGCATGGTCGTGTTAAGCTGTTGAAAACGGGGCGCCAGTAAACCCGGTTTGACCTCTGCGGGCAAGGGGTTTTTAATTGCGCCCCTCGTGAACCATCACACAGGACACTATTAATGAGTCTGATTCTTCCGCTTAAAGGACTGCGTCCCGCGCCCGGACGCGCTGACGATGTGGTCGCACCTCCTTACGATGTATTGAATACTGCCGAAGCCCGGCAGCGTGCCCAGGGTCGTCCCTGGAGTTTCCTGCATATCTCCAAGCCGGAAATAGACTTGCCGGAAGGAACAGACCCGTTTGATGCCAGTGTTTACGCCAAGGGCAAGGAGAACTTCGATCACATGCTGGCCGAGGGCGTGCTGGTGCGTGACCCGGAACCGTATTATTACGTCTATCGCCTGGTCATGGGTGAGCACGAGCAAACCGGGCTTGTCACCGTGGCGTCGGTCAAGAATTACGACAGTAATCGTATTCGCAAGCACGAGTTCACCCGCCCCGACAAGGAGGATGACCGTGTGCGCCAGGTGGACGCACTCAATGCCCAGACCGGCCCCGTGTTCCTGACCTATCGTCATAATAAAATTATTGATGACATTGTTGCCGAGGCCGTGAAAGCCGAGCCGGAAGTGGATGTAACCGCAGACAATGGTGTCCGCCATACCCTGTGGGTGATGCGTGACGCAGCGCAGATCAAGACCATAACAGATACCTTTGATGCCATGGATTGTCTCTATATTGCTGACGGTCATCATCGTTCCGCAGCCGGGTCAAGGGTTGCTGCCATGCGCGCCGAGGCCAACAGCAATCATACTGGTGATGAATCCTATAATTACTTCCTGTCGGTTGTATTCCCGGATAATCAAATGAAGATACTGGATTACAACCGTGTCATCACCGACCTGAATGGCCTGGACCAGGCCGGGTTCATGCAGCAGGTCGAACAGGCCTTTGAAGTGACCGGGAGTGCTGAAGCGGTAAAGCCTGCAAAGGCGACCGAGTTTGGAATGTACCTGGATGGCCAGTGGTACCGGTTGAGCATCAAGGCCAACCGAATTCCTGCTGATCCGGTTGGTTGTCTCGATGTCAGCCTGTTACAGAATAACCTGATTGCGCCGATTCTTGGTATTGACGATCCGCGTCGCGACAAGCGTATTGATTTTGTCGGTGGCATACGCGGGTTACAGGAGCTGGAAAGGCGGGTAGACAGCGGCGAAATGAAAGTGGCCTTTTCATTATTTGCCACGTCAATGGATGCACTCATGGCCGTAGCCGATGCCAACGAAGTCATGCCGCCCAAGTCCACATGGTTTGAGCCAAAGCTGGCTGATGGACTGGTGTCCCACGTGCTCGATTAGCACGACATCCGCATGCTCAGTAACGAAGCCGTGACCCGGAAACGGGCTGCGGCGTCTTTGATCAAGCCGGATTGAGGTGAATCAAGTTAGCCGTCGGCACCGGCATATCCTGGCGACGTATCGCATGAACAGGTGATACTCGTGATTACCTGGCGGAAGGGTTTATATGGGCCTGCTTGTGACTGAATTATATCGCCTGGCAAGGCACAATTGCCGCTGTTTTTTACCTGCTAATGATCCGGCGACTATACGTACTCGACGAACACCAGAACGGTCATGAATCCTGTCGATAAGCTTCCGCGCTTGCTCAGAACCTGCCTGGACAAAAATCTTTGTGTTTGTAATGACGTGGTAAAGATGGACATTATTAATGCCATTGCCGGTGGCGCGAATACTGTTGAAGAAGTCAGGAAGCAGACCTATGCCACACTGGGTATCGGTTGTTGTACAAAACAGGTGGAGCGCCTGATTGAATGTATTTGGGGATCAGGCGAGGTCAAGGAGGATGAGGATTGAAGGGCTGTCCGCCCGGGGGCCGGCCAATATCTCTGGCTAGAGTTTGTCCTGGTATGCGATCATAACCCATGCTGAACGCTGTCTTGTCCGTCTATTCGCTGTTGCTTGCAATTTGCATTCTTCTGCTCGGCTCCGGGTTATTGGGAACCGTCATAGGTCTTCGTGCCGGCCTGGAAGGTTTCTCCAATACTGTTACCGGTATCGTGATGTCGGCGTTCTTCGTTGGCTACATCATTGGCGCCTACCTGTGCCCACGCCTTGTTCGCAGTGTCGGTTATATACGGGCGTATTCAGTTTTTGCCGCGATCGCTGCGGTTGCCATGATTCTCCACGGGCTCATCATCGATGCCTTTGTCTGGTGGTGGTTGCGCATCATCAGTGGCGTCTGTGTCATGGGTCTGTACATGATCATCGAAAGCTGGCTCAACAGCATGATCAAGGAGCATCCCAAGCGCGGCCGCATCTTTTCCGTATACATGATGATCACGCTCGCTTCTCTGGGTGCGGGCCAGTATTTCCTGCTGCTTTACGGTCCGTCTGAGCTCGCGAGTTTCGCGCTCGGCGCGATATTTTTCATTCTGTCCCTGGTCCCTGTTGCGGTCACGCGCCTAAGTCAGCCAGTTAACGTTTCAGTTCCCAGGATGATGCTTCGAAAGCTGGTCAAGGCATCGCCATTGGGTGCGGCGGGCGCATTCTGTTCAGGTCTGGCCAGCGGTGCATTCTGGGGAATGGGGGCACTGTATGCGCGCGGCATGGGTTTCGACAGCAGCGGTATCGCCATATTTATCAGCGCTATCGTGTTTGGCGGAGTATTGTTGCAGTACCCGATCGGCCATCAATCTGACCTGCACGACAGGCGCTCTGTGTTGACGGTAGTTTCCATAGTGTCAGCGCTGGTAGCTGGCGTTGCTTTCCTGGTGACGCCCGCAATCCAGCCGTTGTTTCTTGGTATTGTCCTGTTATACGGAGGCGTTTCGTTTTCTGTCTACTCGCTTTCAGTGGCGCATACCCAGGACCAGGTAACCGCCGACCAGGTGCTTGATGTGACACGAAGCCTGTTGCTGCTGAATGGAACCGGGGCGGCTCTGGGTCCTGTCGTGGCCGGCGTCATGATGCAACAGATGGGCGATGGGTCCTTGATGCTGTGCTTCTCGCTAGTGTTCTTGCTGTTGGCGCTGTTCGCAATTTATCGTCATTTGGCAGGAGAGCCGATTCCTGAAGAGGCCCAGGAAGGATTTGTATCGGTTACCCGTACCAGTCCTGAAATAATCGGAATGAATCCGCGGGCAGACAACAGTCACCAATAATGCATCACAATGTTTGCTGGATCATTGAATAAACAGCGAATAAACGAATTGTTCAGCCTCCTGCTAAAGTATCAGTGAATCTGATTGCTATCATTATATACATACCTGGACCGGGAAATGGTTACTGGTCGAAGGCTTGTTGCCACATACCTGTTGATAACAGGAGCTGGTGCCATAGGTAGCCGGGTATGGAAAGCCTGAATATGGGGCAGATCGTCAAATTGTTCGGCCGGCTAATGATTATTTTTGGCCGATTCTGCAACCGGTTGTGGCAGCCGGTCCGGTAGCACCACTATGAGTATACGATGGCTGCTGCCAGTCGCCGCTGGCGTTCGCGGCGGCAACCTGGATCGGGTCAGGTTGATCAGAATGTTTTAACAGCCCCGGTTTAAAGGGCTGTTAATCGCTCACCTTCCAGGCCACCCAGTCCAGCATGAATGCCGGCAACAACCGGCGTAGCGCATGGAACAGGTAGGTCGGGAAGGTGACCGGGTATCGTATACGCGGTTTTTTTGCCTTTAATGCGTGAAGCGTTTTCTCCAGGCAGGCCTCCGGTGGCAAGGTAAACGGCATTCTGCCGGCCCGTCCTTCCAGTCTTTGTTCCATGGCAAGATAGCGTGCCTTGTGCGCGCTGCTATCCGGGACGATGTTCTTTTTGTACATGGCGTAAGCGTTGTCGCGAAACTTGCTGACAATGGGGCCGGGTTCGACCAGGCTGATATGTACACCGCTGCCCCTGAGTTCCAGTCGCATGGTGTCAGACAGGGCTTCCAGGGCAAACTTGGTGGCGTTGTAGGCGCCGCGGTAGGCAAGGCAGACAATTCCCAGCACCGAGCTGATCTGGATAATGCGGCCTTCGCCTTGCTCGCGCATTACCGGCAAGAGCAGATTGGTCAGCTCCTGGGTGCCAAACAGGTTGGTCTCGAATTGCTCACGCAGCACTTCCCGGCGCAGGTCTTCCACGGCCCCCGGTTGGCCATAGGCGCCGTTATTAACCAGTCCATAAAGTTTGCCACCGGTGAGCTCAAGAACCGTCTCAACCGCGCTGCGAATTGAATGGCTGTCAGCCAGGTCCAGTTGCACGGCTTCGTGACCCAGCGATTTCAGCATGGCCACGTCCTCCTGTTTGCGTGCACTGGCGATAACACGGAAGCCGTGGTCACGCAGACCATTGGCCAGACATAAACCGATGCCGCTGGAGCAGCCGGTTATCAATACAGCATGTTGAATCATGATGGTCTCGCGAAATGTGCCTGGCGGCAGTTTAACCAAACTGGCGCATGGATACATCTCCCGTTGTGTCGTACTGACTGCAGTGCACAACAGCTCGTCGTCAATGCCGGTTTATGTATAATGGATGAACCGGGGATGGGGATAGCCCGAAAACATGAAAAAAACCGTATATCTGTCAGATCAGGTAAGAGAAAGGTGTCCGGGACTAAACGACTGGATAGCCTTGCGCATTGGCGAACATCAGTTGTGCTCGTTGACTGCCGCGAAAGTGTTTTCCGGCGCGGAGCCGGCATTGGTTATTGTGGGCTATGAACAAGGCCGCCCTTGGCTGGAAGACTGGGTTGTACCGTACCCATTGATTATCTTCTGGGCCAGGTCAGGCCAGGTTTTGCCGCCTGAGCTGATGGATCACCCGCGCTTTCATGGACGTATCAATGAAGCCGACGCCACCGATCAGCAGTTGCTGGTAATCAAGTCGGCACTGGACCGGATTCGTGATCAACAGCATATCGCGGAGATGATGGATGATATTCTCGAGGTAGGCCGGGCGTTGGCATCGGAAAAGAACCTGGACAGGTTGTTTGACCTGATTCTCGATCATGCACAAAAATTGCTTAATGCCGATGGCGCATCCATCTATACACGCGACAAGAACGGAAAGTTGTATTTCCGGTTATGGCGCAATGCATCTACTGATACAAAGGCGGAGGCACAAAAGACTCTGGTAGGCGACAAGAGTATTGCCGGCTACGTCGCACAAACCGGTGAGCCGGTTTTGCTGGACGATGCCTACGATATTCCCGAATCAGCACCTTACACGTTTAACCCGGCGTCGGATCGCAGCATTAATTACCATACGCGCTCCATGCTCACTTTGCCCATGCGTAACAAGGCCGGTGATGTGGTTGGTGTGTTGCAGCTGATTAATCGCAAACGAGAGCCTGATGCCCGGCTGGCTACCGCCGGGGATTGTGATGCGTTCGTCGTGTCATTTGGTGAGCCGGATATTCGCATTGCCCAGGCGCTCGCCGGCCAGGCGGGATCAGCCCTGGAAAACAGCATTCTCTATTCGGATATCGAGAACCTGTTCGAAGGATTTATCAAGGCGTCGGTGCAGGCTATCGAAGCACGGGATCCTACTACGGCCGGTCATTCATTTCGTGTTGCCGAGTTTACGGATCGCCTGGCCAGGGCCGTGGACCGGTCCGATAGCCGAATTTATCGCGATATTCGCTTTGACCGGGAAGAACTTCGCGAGATCCGGTTTGCATCGCTGCTACATGATTTCGGCAAGGTTGGCGTGCGCGAAAATGTGCTGGTGAAATCTCACAAGCTCTACCCGTTTGAAATGGAAGTACTCAAGCAGCGTTTCCTGCTGGCGCGGACCAGCTTCGAGCGGGAGTCGATGTCACGAATTATCGGGCTGTACGAGCGGGCCGAACACCCCGACCAGGTGGCTGAGGAGCGTGAGCAAATTGAGCAACTGCTGAAGCAAGAAGGGCAGAGACTTGACCGATTCCTCGAAGTGGTGCTGCACGCAAACGAACCCGCAGTATCCGATACCTTGGCAAGCGACGAGTTGCAAGAAGTGGCGAAATACCGGTTTCGAAATGTCGACGGCAGGACCACGCGGTTGCTGGATGATTTCGAATTTGCCTGCCTCGCGCTTGCAAAGGGCAGCTTGAACGAGGAAGAGCGCCTGGAGATCGAGTCCCATGTGACCCACACTTTTGCCTTCCTCAGCCTGATTCCGTGGACGCGGAACCTGTCGAAACTGCCCCATATTGCCTACGGTCACCACGAGAAACTGGACGGCACCGGTTACCCGTTGGGGCTGAGTGGTGACGAGATTCCGATCCAGACACGAATGATGACTATTTCCGATATTTACGATGCGCTGACGGCCTCTGACCGGCCATACAAGAAATCGCTGTCACCTGAACGAGCACTGGATATACTGGCAGCGGAAGCCGGCGCTGGCAAAGTGGATGGCGATCTTTTCCGGGTATTTGTAGATTCCGGTGCCCACCGGCTGATCGATTCCGACCGCTAATTCAGGCGACGATTTTGTCCCGGCACGCTCCGAGAGTATAATCCCGCCGCAACCGGCTGCCGGCATTCGCCTGTCATCGGCCGGCCTCAAGACAATCCCTGTGGGAAGGATCAAGTAATCTCATGAGCGACAAGTTGCGCGTTGGGGTGGTCGGAGTCGGCTACCTTGGAAAGTTCCATGCCCGGATTTATTCGGAAATGGAGGGAGTGGACCTGGTAGGTGTTGTGGACAGCGATGCTGCCGTGGCCGAATCCATCGCTGCTGAATACAACACCCGGGCCTACACGGACTTTCGGGATCTGCTCGACAAGGTCGATGCAGTCAATATCGTGGTGCCTACAAGCTACCACCTGGACGTGGCGCGCCCGTTTCTTGAGCGCGGTATACACATGCTGATGGAGAAACCCATTGCCACGACGGTTGAGGAAGGCGAGCAACTGGTGGCGCTGGCGGAAAAGGCCGGCTGTATCTTCCAGGTGGGCCATCTTGAGCGCTACAATTCCGGTTTGCGTGCACTGATTGATCGCATGCAGGGCAAGCCAAGTTTTATCGAGGTGCATCGCCTGGGTACTTTTGTCGAGCGTGCCACGGATGTGGACGTCATTACCGACCTGATGATCCATGATATTGATATTGTTGGCGCACTGATGGGTGTTCCGGCAGTGAAGGTGGATGCATCCGGCGCCCATGTTTTGACCGATCATATTGATATCGCCAATGCGCGAATTGAGTTTGAGGGCGGGGCGGTTGCCAATGTCACCGCAAGTCGCGTATCCAACAAGCGTTTTCGTCGTATCCGCGTATTTGGCAGCAAGCAGTACTACAGCCTCGACTTTGCCGAGCAGCGCCTGGAAGTGGTTACTGCCGGGGACATTGATCCGGAAACCGGACGCCCTTCCATTACCCAGGAAAAACTGGATATCGAACCGCAACCGCCACTGGATGCGGAACTGGCCGATTTTATTGATGCAGTCCGAAACAAGCGCCCACCACTGGTGGACGGACGTACAGGTCTTGAGGCCTTGCGCATGGCATTCAAGATTAAGGAGTCTATTGGTTTATGAGTAAAGAAATCACCTCTGTTCCCTTTCTCGATCTGACAAAGGAATTTAGCAGTCTTGAAGAAGAGTGGTTCGCCATGATTCGCGAAGTTGGCAGCAAGGGCGCGTTCATTCTTGGCGAGAACGTCAGTGCTTTTGAAAGGGAGGCTGCGGAATATCTTGGTGTTAAATCTACCATCAGTGTTGCTAACGGTACCGATGCACTGGTGTTGTCGCTGCGCGCACTGGGCGTTGGTCCGGGCGATGAAGTGATTACTTCGCCTTATACATTCTTTGCCAGTGCCGAAGCGGTCAACATGGTTGGTGCAACACCGGTTTTTGCCGATATCGACTATGACAGTTTCTGCCTGGACCCGGACAGTGTTCGTTCGAAGATTACCGGCAAGACGCGAGCCATTATCCCTGTGCATATATTTGGTCAGCCGGTAAACATGGATGCACTCGGCAGTATTGCCAGCGACCATGGCCTGCGTATTGTTGAAGATTGTGCCCAGGCATTTGGTGCGAGCGATGGCCAGAAGCGAGTCGGCGCCTGGGGTGATGCCGGCAGTTTCAGTTTTTACCCGACCAAGGTTCTCGGTTGTTACGGTGACGGCGGTTTGATCTCCACCAATAACGAAGAGATTGATGCCCATATTCGCAAGCTGCGCAACCACGGCGCGACTGCGCCCTTTATGCACGACGAGATTGGCACCAACAGCCGGTTGGATGAAATCCAGGCAGCATTGTTGCGAATCAAGCTCCGGTCCATGGACGTGGCGCTCGCCGGGCGTCGTCGCGTCGCAGCCATGTATACTGAGCGGCTTAAAGATGTGGCTATAGCGGTGCCGGCTATCAAGGAAGGCATAGGCCATGCCTATAACCTTTTCACTATTCGCATCAATAATCGTGACCAGGTGCGCGAGCGCCTGACCAATGCAAAAGTGGGTTCATCCCTGTGTTACCCGTTGCCGTTACATTTGCAGGAAGTGTACAAGCCTCTTGGATACAAGCCGGGAGACCTGCCTGTTGCCGAAAAGGCGTCTACGGAAGCGCTGTCGTTACCGATTTATCCGGATATGCCCAAGGACCATATACAATATGTATGTGACCTGGTTGTGGACGCGGTATCCGGGTAAAAACCCGAAAATTGACCCTGAAATGGATTTCGGGGAATTCAGTGACATTTCCTGCCTAGCGACTATTCTCTAGAAGAGGGGGAAGAGGCACGATCTTCCTTCCTGAAAAATCAACAAGTTAGTATATAGTCCAGATAATCCGTGCTGGATCAGGCGGCCATGGCTGGATAATTTCGCGGAGGAGGGGTTATGGGGGTGTCGACGAATTTTGCGGTCGCGGGGGCGTTCGCCCTGCTGCTGGCGGGGCTGGCAAATGCGGGTGACAGTACAAGTCAGCCGATTCGGGGCGGTGGCGCGCATTTTTCCTGGGTAGTGTTCGAGGCGCTTGAATCTGAACTGGAACAGAAAACCGGGCGCGAGCTTACCCTGTTCGGTCGAAAGTCCATGCTTGGTGCAGGCTGCAAGGCGGGCATTGATGTGGCCAAGGAAAGTCGTCCTGGTCATGAGACCTTTGGCCTGGTGTGCTGTGATACAAAAAAGGAGATTCTTGAAAAAGAAGGCCTGGTCCAGCACCCGATTGCCAACGAACCGATTCTTATTCTTGTGAACAAGTCCAACCCGGTAAATGATCTGTCCGTTGACCAGGTGCGCGGCCTGTTCAGTGGCAAGATTCGTAACTGGAAACAGGTAGGCGGGCCGGACAAACCGGTTGCCGTGATCACCCGTCTGCATTGCAAACACAATCCCGGGCACTGGAAAACAATCCTGCCGGGTGAGGAGCATTTCAGCAAGGATCGCGTCAACGTCAAAAGCGCCGCAGAAATGGTGGCGCGGGTCACGGATTTTGCCAATGCCATAGGTCATACCGGTTCCACCTGGGACTTTGGCAGCGACAGCCGGGTCAAGGCAGTGAAAATTGGCGGGATCGAGGCCAGCACCGAAAACATGAAGAAGAAGCGTTATCCGTTTTTCCGGCAACTGGGTGTGGTGACAGTCAAACAGCCTGGCAAGGATGTTATGCAGATTATTCATGAAGTTCAGGCAGGTGAAAGTTTCAGGAAGTTGGCCAGGCAATACAGCTTGCAGCCGTTACATTGATCGGGAAAGCAGATACTGGTGGAATCGTGATTTCGATTCTTGGCACATATCATAGACGACTCGTTTTTTACATGGTGCTGTTGCTGGTATTCCTGGTGACAGTCTTGCTGGTCAATTACCAGATCAGTCGCAGTGCCATTGTCGAGCAGGCACAAAACAGTCTTGAACGCCTGGCCAGCCAGGTGAGCAGTAACGTCGCACTGGAATCCCGTGCACTCGACCAGCATGTCGAGATGATCCGCAACAGTATTGAATTGTCGGAATACATGTTTATTGTCGTGTCCATTGGCAGTTCGCCGGAGCCATTGCAGACGCTGTTCTCCCGGAAATTTGGCTGGTTGCCTGTCGGTCATGCCATGGCCATATCACGCAAGGGCAAGCAGCTGTTGCCGGAAAAGCGCAAGGACTTTTCCGCGGTAATCAGGGATAAAATTGATTTCACTACACCGACGCGCAGCAGTTTCTTTATTCTGCATCATGACGTGATTCACATTGTGTCAGTCGCACCGGTTTATTATCAGAAGGAGTTTCTTGGCAACTTCATTCTGGTACGGGATCTGGACAAGGAATGGATGACCCAGGTTGCAAGGGAAAGCGGAGGACATCTTTTTCTTGTAAACAGGAGCGAACTGGTATGGACCACCCGGAAACAGCTGCAACCGGGCAGCAGTTTTTCGGTGACAGACGGCATGATCATGGCGGGGTCGGAGAAGTATCGCGCCCAGCCCATTATTCTTGATGAAGGCGCCAAAGGCTTGTTGCTGTGGTTTGGCCTGGATGAATACAAGCTCACCAACGCGTTGGCAAAAAACGGGTACCTTCTTCTTGGCGGTGTACTCGCCGGATCGCTGGCAATCCTGTTTTCCGGGTTTCTGATGCTGCGAAACTTCCGCAGTCCCTTGCGGAACCTGTTGCACAAGATGCAGCAGGTCGAAAGCGGAGACTTTCCCCGAATCGAGAAGCTGCCTTTTTCGGACGAAATCAGTCAGCTGAATAACCGGTTCTCGGAAATGGTGCAAAGCCTTGAATCACAACAAAAGGAAATTGAAACCAAGAACGAGCAGCTTGCCGAACAGGCATCAACCGATGTGCTGACCGGCCTGTTTAACCGGCGCCATTTGTATGATTTGTTTCCCAAGCTGTTGTCTGAATCTCGACGCAACAATAAACAGCTGGTGGTAATTCTTGCCGACCTTGACAAGTTCAAGAACATTAATGATCGGTATGGCCATTTGCTGGGTGATGAATGCCTGCGTCATTTCTCGCACATTATGCAGATGTGTTGCCGATCCAGTGATTTTATCTTTCGCATGGGTGGAGAGGAATTCCTGATCCTCAGTATCGGCGACTATGAAGGCGGTATGGTGTTGGCGGAAAAAATTCGCAAGTCTCTTGAAAGCTCGCCACTGGATCACAAATCCGGCCTGGTAAACCTGACTGTAAGTATTGGAGTGGGGGCGGCGCCGGAAGGGGCGGCGCCGGATACACTTAATGAAGTCCTGGCGGACGTGGACCGGGCGTTGTATGAGGCCAAGGCGCGCGGTCGAAACAGGGTTGCAGCAGTCACTTCCGGATAACGCGGCCGAGCAGTCAGAAGGTGCTACCGTTCCAGCCCCAGAACGCCCGGGGCGCGTCGGAAAATTCTGTGTATATCCTTCCTTTGTCAATACCGGTAGCGGACTCCATAAATTCCGCGAGGATCGCTGATAACTCGGTGGTACGGGAACCCGGCAAGCCGATGGACTTCAGTTCGAGATAGGCGCAAGGTGCGTCGGTTCCGGCAAAACACATGGGTTTTTGCGGCTCGATGGCGACCATGACATATTGCTCCGGCTTGCCCAGTGCCTGGGCTACCAGTGCAGATGCCTGTTTCAGCAGCGCGGGCTTGTCTGATTCATTCAGTCCCGTATTGGTTTGTATGGATAAATATGGCATGAAGGCCTCCTCGGTAATGTGATCTCAGAGTATTTACCATGTTGGAGTGTGGTCGCCAACTTTGGGCTGGTACATGATCAGGTGTTTGCGTGACAGGTGTCATGCGCTGTTTGCTGACAGGCAAGGTTTGTGAAATGAATAATGATAAGCGTCGTTATGCCCCGGCTTGTGACCGCAACCGGGAACCGATACTCGAGGTGCTACGCAATGCATTGCCTGCGTCAGGCAGTGTGCTTGAAGTGGGTAGCGGTACCGGTCAACACGCGGTGTGGTTTGCACCAGTGTTTCCCGGTCTGCAGTGGCAGCCGTCAGATAGAGTCGATAATCTTGACAGCATTGATGCCTGGCGTGAGCACGAGAATTCAGCCAATGTTTTGCCGGCCATGGAGCTGGACTTGTCACGGTATGCGTGGCCGGAACAACGCTATGATGCCGTTGTCTGTATCAACACCATTCATATTGTTTCCTGGGAGCTGGTGCAGGCGCTGATTGCCGGCGCCGGCCGAAGTTTGCGGCCGGGCGGGGTGTTCTATGTTTATGGTCCGTACCGCTATCGCGACAGGCCGCTTGAACCCAGCAACGAGAATTTTGATCAGTGGCTCAAGGATCGTGATCCGTTGAGCGGGATACGCGAGTTCGAGACGATCAATGATCTGGCAGGCATTGCCGGGCTTGAGTTCGTCGAAGATCGATCGATGCCAGCCAACAACCAGTCTATCTGGTGGCGCAGGCGATAGAGCAACCTTGTCGCGGGTATCGCCTGGCGCTCATAATGCTAGCGCATCAGATGAATACCGCTGCGGGCTTTCTCCAGTGCATCCTGCAGGTTGTTGAAGCCGCCGGTGCGTACACGACGGTCCAGGCCGCGAACGATGCGTCGTACGATTGCAGGGCCTTCATAGATAAAGCCGGTATATACCTGGATTAGGTCAGCCCCGGCCACGAGTTTCTCCCAGGCATCATTGGCATCGGTTACGCCACCGGCGCCGATGATGGGCACCTTGCCCTGTAGCTGGTTGTAGAGTCTGCGAATGACGGATGTTGACAGGTCCTTCAACGGTGTACCACTGAGCCCGCCTTCATCGGGAAGACCGATGTAGTCATCCATGCCCGGTCGAGTGATCGTGGTATTGGTCGCAATAACGGCATCCCATTTGTGTTTCAGTACCAGTTCAGCAATGGTTTTTATGCTGTCGTCATCGAGATCCGGTGCAATCTTCAAAGCCAGTGGCACGTAGTGGCTACGCGTGCGGGTCATCATGACTTGCTCGTTCTTCAGCGACTCCAGCAGGTTTTCCAGGTGCTGAGCATTTTGCAGGTCACGCAAGCCGGAGGTATTGGGAGAGGAAATATTGACCGCAATATAATCGGCATAGGGGTAGACCGCACGCATGGCGGTCAGGTAATCGTCGACCGCGTTGGACAGGCTGGTATTGCGATTCTTGCCAATATTGATGCCGGTAATGCCGCGGCGAGGGTTGTGTTGCAGCCGACGCAGGAACCGGTCAACGCCAATACTGGGAAAACCCATTCGATTGATAATGGCGGCTTCATTCGGGTAACGGAACAGGCGTTTGCCCGGGTTGCCTTTTTGTTTTTCCGGGGTCACGGTTCCCAGCTCCACCCAGCCAAAACCCATGTCGGCAAACGCCTGCGGGCAACTGGCATCCTTGTCGAGACCGGCGGCCAGGCCGACCGGGTTGGGAAAGCGGCGATCCAGCAGTTCGACCGGCAGCCTGGTGACAAAATTGCCGCTAAACAAGCGAACAATCCAGCCAATACCGGGAATAAGGTAAAGCATGCGCAAGCCGCGCAGGATCAGCTTGTGTGCGATTTCAGGGTGCAGCAGAAATAACAGCGGTCGGATCAGTCGTTTGTACACGAGTAAAGCTCATTCAAAGGTCAAATCGGCCCTGCATCATACCGGAAGCGTCAGCGCCGACAAATTTTATCAGGGAGTTCGCGGGTTTTCGGGCCGGGCTCAGAAGTCTTCGTCCGGGCGCAGGTAGCGCCACTGGCCTTCGGGCAGCTTGCCCAGCCTGACCTGGCCGATGCGTACTCGCTTGAGCCCGGTAACTTTCAGTCCTACCGCGTCGCACATTCGTCGAATCTGGCGTTTCTTGCCTTCCTTTAATACAAAGCGTAACTGGTCCTCGTTCAGTCGCTCCACGCGGGCTCGTCTAAGCGGTTTGCCGTCCAGCTCAAGACCAAAACACAGTTTTGCCAGTATGGCGGCACTGACATTGCCTTCGACCCGTACCAGGTACTCCTTTTCAACATCCGAATGTTCGCCGATCAGGCGTCGGGCAATTCGGCCGTCCTGGGTCAGGATCAGCAGGCCTGTCGAATCAATATCGAGACGCCCGGCAGGGGCGAGGCCCTTAAGGTGATCGCGACGGAAGCGTGGACTGGCGTCATCGCCAAACCGCGACTCCGGGCGAACCAGGTCGATGGCCGGCTTGTAACCTTTTTCTGCTTGCCCGGAAACCACGCCAACCGGTTTGTTCAGGAGAATGGTTACCTGGCGCTTTTGCTGTTTGCTGGCCTCGGCGGTTAGCTCGATCTGGGCTGACGGGTCAATCCGGGTGCCCAGTACGTTGACCGGTTGGCCGTCTACCTTGACCAGTCCTTGTTCGATATAGCGGTCGGCCTCACGTCGCGAGCACATGCCGCGATCAGCCATAATCTTGGAGAGCCGGATTTTTTCCATGAATTTCCTGTTGCAGCCGGACCCGGTCCGGGCGATTACCAAGGGTTGCCAAGCATAGCTCAAACCGGATCCTGATGCGCGAGGTGACGTCAGCCGCGCGGATATCTGGTATGCTCCTGCGCTTTCAGGAAACCGTTTCAGGGCGAAAAATGGCCTGCAAAATCAGGCCGCCGCCGCAGGAGATTTGCATGTCAGACAAGCTTAACAAGGTCAGCTCCCGTATCACCCAGCCGCGTTCGCAGGGCGCCTCGCAAGCCATGCTCTATGGCACCGGCATGACTGAAGCGGATATGAACAGGGCCCAGGTGGGTATCGCATCGGTCTGGTGGGAAGGCAACACCTGTAATATGCATCTCAACGACCTGGCCACCATGGTCAAGCGTGGCGTCAGTGATGCGGGGCTGGTGGGCATGCGGTTTAATACTATCGGTGTATCAGATGGCATTTCCATGGGTACCGAGGGCATGTCCTACTCGCTGCAATCGCGTGACATCATCGCTGATTCGGTTGAAACCGTTATGGGTGGACAGTGGTATGATGGCCTGGTCACTATTCCAGGGTGTGACAAGAACATGCCTGGTGTCATGATTGCCATGGGCCGGTTGAATCGCCCGGCGCTCATGGTTTATGGCGGCACGATCAAGCCCGGTCATTTCAGGGACAAGACACTGGATATTGTTTCGGCATTCCAGAGTTACGGTGAATACATTGCCCAGAAGATTGATGATGATGAACGCCAGGGCATCGTGCGCAATTCTTGCCCGGGGGCGGGCGCCTGTGGCGGCATGTATACCGCCAATACCATGGCGTCGGCTATCGAGGCCATGGGCATGAGCCTGCCATACAGTTCATCCACACCGGCGGTGGACAAGGGCAAGCTTGATGAATGCCTTGCTGCCGGCGCTGCCGTGCGTAACCTGCTCGAAAAGAACATTTGCCCTCGCGATATCATGACCCGTGAAGCGTTTGAAAACGCCATGGTGATTATCATGGCGCTGGGCGGCTCCACCAATGCCGTACTGCATCTTATCGCCATGGCCCGGGCTGTTGATGTGCCGTTGACCATCGATGACTTCCAGTCGGTGAGTGACCGGATTCCGTTCATTGCGGACCTCAAGCCAAGTGGGCGCTATGTTATGGAGGACCTGCACAACATCGGCGGTATTCCTGCGGTTATGAAGTTCCTGTTGGCCGAAGGCTTGATTAATGGTGATTGCATGACTGTTACCGGCAAGACTATCGCCGAGAATCTTGCAGACGTTCCGGGGCTTAGCGAAGGCCAGGACATCATCCTGCCGCTGGATAAGCCCATCAAGGACAGCGGTCACATCCAGATTCTCAAGGGTACGCTGGCACCGGGTGGCTCGGTTGCCAAGATCACCGGCAAGGAAGGGCTGCGCTTCGAAGGGCCTGCACGTGTCTATGATTGCGAAGAAGATATGCTCAAGGGTCTTGAGAACAACGAGATACAGAAGGGCGAGGTTGTGGTCATTCGCTACGAAGGACCCAAGGGTGGGCCCGGCATGCCGGAAATGCTGACACCGACTTCTGCCATTATGGGTGCCGGCCTCGGTAACGATGTGGCCTTGATTACCGATGGTCGATTCTCCGGTGGCTCGCACGGTTTCATTATCGGTCACGTGGTACCGGAGGCGCAGGAAGGCGGTCCCATCGGCTTGATCAGGAATGGTGACATTGTGACTATCGACGCAAACAAGAATATTCTTGATGTGGCGGTCAGTGATGATGAAATGGCGGCACGCCGGAAAGACTGGGTCATGCCTGAGTACAAGGCCAAGCGCGGTACCTTGTACAAGTATATCAAGAACGTAAAGAATGCCTCGGAAGGCTGTGTGACCGACGAGTAAGCCGGACCGGTCATTGGGTGGTCTACAGGAGATGAGCAAAGACAGGAAGATCAGTACCGCGACCTACGTTATGGTCGGCATCATCGTGCTGGCATTTGTCGGCGCCATGGCATTTTTCCGGTACCACATACCGGGTGAAGCAGAATTGCAGGCCAGTATCCGGAAGGCAGAGCAGGAGCACGGCGTCGATAGTCCGAAACTGGCAACTGTATTGTCACTGGCATCCATCAAGTACCAGATGATTGGTTACCCGGAGAAAGCCGCGGAGATGTACCAGCGTATTCTTGATATTGACCTGAAACACAATGATGAGGTGTCGGATATCGTGATTCTGTCCATGCAACGGTTGGCGAGATTGCATGATGCGGCGCAGGAGTACAGTAAAGCCACGGAGCTGTACGTCCGTGCGCATGGGCTGGAGCAGAAGCTGGTCAAAAAGACAGCATCGCGGCTTGACGAACTAATGCGTAAACAGAAGAGCAAGCCGGGCCTTTCTGCTGAAGAGCAGGCGGAAATATCCGGGCTGAGTATCTACCAGCCGATCGTTGTCAGCACGTTGAAGACTTCCCTGGCCGGGCTTGATCCGGTCAAGGACAAGGCGCTGGTTGCACTGCTCAAATCAAGACTGGCAACACTGACATCTGCTCAGGCCAGGTAAACCACTCCGGGAGCGGAGCATGATACGGAAGCTGATAATCAAGTTGCTGATATTGCTGCTGGTGGTTGGCGCCTGGCTGTTTTATTTCAACCCGGCAATGATGAGCCGGATCAATCCCGCATCAATCAGGCAGATGACTGAAGGCATTGGCAGCACTATCAGCACTGATTTGCCGTCGGTCGAGATTCCAACAACAACTCGCGTCTATCAATGGCGCGATACCGACGGCAAACTGCATGTAAGTGATCAGCCGCCAACAGATGGATCGGTTGCTGAGGAAAAGCTGTATCGCTCCGACCTTAACGTAGTGCCGGCGACCAAGTCTTCGGAAGCCAGGGAGCCGGCTGCGAAAAACTCAGCAACATCTGACCCCGCTGGCCCAGAGACCCATGCATCCGGTAATGATGGCAAGACCGGGAGTGACAGCTCCGGCCCACTGGATGCCTACAAGGATCTCATCAAGGAAACCCATCGAACACGAGAAGCGCTGGAGCAGCGCCAGCAAAACCAGGCTGATGTGATTAATCAGTAATCAATAATTAATAATTATATATTGCTATTACCAGGCTCGACTCAACGTATTCGGGCTTGCCTCCTGCTGTTTTTATCCTATATTTAATTAAATGTTATTTTTACTCCGGAATATGACTCGGCATTTTTGCCTGAGCCAGGTGCCGGGTCTGGTCTGACGAATGACTAAGGAATAGGGGTGCCTGAAAGAACCGTATGCGTGGATTGCGATACCGGGAGAAAGATGGGTTGCGCAACGTTTTGTTGTCGACTATGGGTGCGCCTGTCCGAAGAAGAGGCCGTCGCCTTTGGCGGGGATCGCGCCTTGCCCAAGTCTGAAGACGGGTTATGTGTGCACCTGGATCGACAATCCCATCTTTGTTCCATTTGGGAGGGTCGCCCGGCAGCGTGCCGTGGCTACGATTGTAATCATGATCGATTCCTCCAGGTTGTACTCAAGGAAGGGTTTCAAAGTCTGAAACAGGTGGTAACCAGCAAGGTATTGATTCCGCTGGAGTGTCACGTCCAGATCCCGGTGGTATCCATTAGTAGCGAGAGTGACTGGTTGCCGGAATCCACATGATTATAGGTTAGCAGCAGACAGTGGTTGATGAAGTGAAGCGTGAGCCGGCACGGTATTTGGAGCTGCGGCGTGCTGCCCGGGGCCGGGCGACTTATCCCGCGCGCTTCTTAACCGGCTCAAATCCTTCAGGCAGTATTTGTTCCTGTTCAAGGTCGGTGAAATTCCACAGGTTGTGGTCCAGCATCTGGCTGGGTGCAATATTGCCGGCGGCATTGAGAATGTTGGCCGGGACCTTCGGGTTTTCCGCGGCCAGGTCGGCAATCAGTTTTTTCACTTTCTTGCGCGTCATGTTTTCCTGTGAACCGCACAGGTTACACGGGATGATCGGGAACCGTTGTTCGTTGGCGTATTCGATAATGTCCGATTCCTGGCAGAATGCCAGTGGCCTGATCACCATGTTCTGCTTGTTATCGGTGAGCAGTTTCGGCGGCATGGTGCGAATAATGCCGCTGTACATTATCGACATCATCAGGCTTTCAATAATGTCATCACGATGATGGCCGAGTGCGATCTTGTTGAAGCCGTTTTTCTCGGCATAGCCGTAAATGGTGCCGCGACGCAGGCGTGAGCACAGCGAGCAATAGGTTTTACCCTCGGGGATTTTGTCCACCACCACCGAGTAGGTGTTCTTTTTGTAGATTTCGTAGGGGTAGCCTTTTTCATCCAGCCATGCGCGCATGCCGGTGTCATCCCAGCCAGGCTGCTGCTGGTCGAGCGTGAACGCAAATATATCGAAACTGTACTTGGCCTTGATTCGCGCCTTGTGCAACAGGTTTAGCAGGGTGAAGGAGTCCTTGCCGCCAGACAGGCAAACCATGACCCGGTCGCCGGCCTCGATCATTTTGTATTCAGAGATGGCCTTGCCCATGTAATGGAACAGTTTTTTTTCAGCTTGGGTCTGGGCCATGGCGGTGCTCGCTGTATTGATGATGTTGATTCAGTGTAGTGGGTACTGAACGAAAATGGGGCCAGCCGCCGAAGCATGCTGGCCCCACTCATGGAACTGAGCTTCTCGGGCGGATTAGGCCTTGAAGTTGTCCATGTTGTCGGTATTCTTGTTGCTACCGTCTTCGAAGCCGGCATCATAGGCTTCGGTGTGACGCTGTTCTTCACGGTCAGGGTTCTGCAGGTAGCCACCCATCCAACCGAGCATGTACTCACGGTCAATGCCTGCTTTTTCCATCTTGTCGACGATATCGTAATAAGTCTGGTCCATAATACGCTCCTACGCCCGAAAGCATGGTCTGAAAATTCGAGGGCGCAATATTATGCCTCGCTAATATACGTGTCAACGTCCAGAATCGTTCTGTCGGCGTCGATTTTTGATAAAGTACCGAAAAAACCGGTGGCAGGCGGGAAATTCACCGGAAATGAGCCGGATTAGAGGAGGAAACGGCTATGTATAACGAACATTTTGGTCTTACGGAGGCGCCGTTTTCCATTGCGCCGGATCCGCATTACCTGTACCAGGGAAGTCGCGACCGCGAGGCCCTGTCGCATTTTCGCTATGGCATGCAGGTGGCGGGCGGTTTTGTCCAGCTCACCGGCGAAGTGGGAACCGGCAAAACCACGCTGATCCGGGCCCTGCTTGAGGATTTGCCCGAGGACGTCGATGTGGCGCTGGTGCTGAACCCGGCCATGACCGTGCTGGAATTTGTTGCCACCATTTGTGACGAGTTGCATATCAAGTACCCGAAAAAGAGCCACACCCTCAAGGATCTGGTGGACCGGCTGAACGCGTTCCTGTTGCACAACCATGCCAAGGGTCGTCAGACCGTGCTGATTATGGATGAGGCCCAGAACCTCGAGCCCGATGTGCTCGAACAGGTGCGGTTGCTGACGAACCTGGAGACCAGCAAAAAGAAGCTGTTGCAGATCATCCTGGTAGGGCAGCCCGAGCTGTGCACGAAGCTGGCGCGCCATGATTTACGCCAATTGGCACAGCGCGTCACTGCGCGCTACACCTTGCGCGCGCTCAGCCGTGCCGAGACTTTTGAGTACATCGTGCATCGCTGCCAGGTGGCGGGCGCCAGCAGGGCGCTGTTCAACCGCAGTGCCATGGGCTGGGTCTACCGACTTGCCCGGGGTAACCCGCGCGTTACCAATATCATTTGCGATCGCTCGTTATTGGGTGCATTTTCCGCCAATCTTCCCTATGTGGATAGCACCATCGTTCGTCGGGCGGCGGCAGAGGTCGGCGATAGCGTGCCTGGCAGGCTGTGGTGGCGCTGGCCAGCCAGCATTGCAGCGGGCCTGGTAGCGGCCAGCACTGCCGCCGCGGTGTGGGCATACTGGCCGCAGCCGCTCAGCAATGCCTCGCATCATGTGATCCCGGTCACTCAGGCGCCCTCGGTGTCTTCAGCTGCTCAGCCGGTCGATGGCTCGCTGGGAGCCTGGCTTGCCGATGCGACAATAAAATCCGATACGGACACGGCATTTCAGGCACTGTTTGCCAGCTGGCAGCTCAATCTTGGCGAACTCGGTCAACGCACCGGTTGTGAGCTGGCGGCCGACGCGGGGCTGGACTGTGTGTTCAATACCGGTAGTTGGAAGCATCTGACTGGCTATAACCGCCCGGCCATCCTGGAGTTACTGGATGAATCGGGTCAGCGTCATCATGTGCTGCTGACCAGGCTGGATGGCGACGTGGCCGAAATCCAGTTTGGTGACAGGGCGGAGCGATTCAGCCGCCTGGACATAGACCGTTACTGGTATGGCAAGTATTTGCTGACCTGGCGCCCGGCTATTCGCAGCGACAGTCTTCGCGCCGGTGATCGCGGTGCGGATGTTTTGTGGTTACGCCAGGCGCTGGCCAGTTATAGTGGTGAGGATGTGCCTCAATCGGGGGATTATTTTGACGATGCCGTGGCCGAGCAGGTCAGGGCGTTCCAGGTTGCACATGGGCTCTCCGCTGACGGCGTTGTTGGCCGGTTTACCCTGGTTCATCTCAATGTCTATATGGCCAAAACTGCGCCGCCGATGCTGACGGCGATCGGGAACCGGACAAAAGGATAATTCATGTCCTACATACATGACGCCCTGAAGCGGTCAGAGGCCGAGCGGCAAAAGCGCCAGGCTGAGGGTCGTCAGCAGATGGATCTTGCTGACGCGATGAATTCCCCGATTGCGAACACGGTGCGCCCACGTTCTTTGCCAAATATGGCGGTGTTGGCAGTCCTGTTACTGGGGCTGGCCGGTGCAGGCTACTATGTTCTTCCGGGTGCAGAAAGCAGTGCCCGTCATGAGGCTGCCGAGCCTCTCAAGGTTCTGCGGCCTGCGGTGCCAGGCGCGGCACCATCGCTCCCGGTCGTCGCTGCTGTTCCGATAACTCCCGAAAAAGCCGGTGGAGCGAGTATCGATGCACCCTACAACAGTTTGCCGTATTACTGGGAAATCGATTCCCTGGTGCGCCAGCGGCTTGGCGAAATGACGGTTACGATTCATGTCTATGCTGACAACCCGGCGCAGCGATTCCTGTTTCTGAACGACAGGGAGTATCGTGCCGGCGAGGCAACGACGACGGGTGTGCGTGTCGAGCGCATAGAACCGGAAGGCGTTGTGCTCAGCTATAACCAGCATGTCTTTCGTCTGCCGCGTCCGCGTTAGGAGCGCAGGGCCTGAATCGGTGATACCGGGTCGAACTAGCGGTGAAAGCGAAACGCGAACGCCTGGCCAGGTTCCCTGGTCAACCAAACTTGGTTATCTGGACTTCATTAAACTGTGCCAGAGCTGCCTTGTCTTCGTCGCTCAAGGATAAGGCAAAGGGATCATCATCATTCGGATCAGCGGGGGTTTCGTAACCACAGCCGCACCTGCCCTGGCCGGGCTTGAGTATGGCGGTGCAGTTGGGGCAGGTGGTGCCGGGGTTTTCGTCGGCCGCCTGGCCATCCAGCGTTATGCTGCCGGGAGACACAGAAGCAGATTTGCCTTCGAGTACCTGCTGCGCCAGGCGCATGGCTTCGCTGGCAGAATGGATGCCGGGCGCAGTTATTGCGACTGCTGCGTGTCTGGTCGATTGTGTTACTTCAACGTGGCTGGTTAGTTCGCGCATGTCGCCGGCGGCGATGTCCGGCGCGCCAATTGTTGGCAATGTCGGTGCGCGAGGCTTGCCGAGTTCACCCAGTGATTTTTCCTGTATAGCGCTGACCTGGTCGCGAATATCCTCGCGCACTTTCTTGACCAGCATTCCCGCCCTGGCAATGAGCTGGGCTTGCTTGGCGATTTCAGCGCTCCTGGCAGCTTCCTTGCTTCGAGCTGCTTTGCGGGCAGTTTCGGCCTCTTGAGCCGCCTTGGCTTCTTCAGCCGCCTTGGCCTTCCGTTGGGCTTCCGCGTGTTTTCTGGCCTGCTCAGCGGTTTGTTCACGGGCTTTTTCAGCGGCTTCCCGGGCCTTGCGTTCAGCCTCGGCTTTGGCCTTGCGCTCAGCTTCCTGTTTTGCCTTGAGGACGGCTTGTTCCCGAGCTTTTAATTCTGCGGCTTCCCGGGCCTTGCGTTCAGCCTCGGCTTTGGCCTTGCGCTCAGCTTCCTGTTTTGCCTTGAGGGTGGCTTCTTCGCGCGCTTTGCGCGCCGCTTCCTCCTGGGCCTTTCGATCCATTTCTGCGCGAATGGCTGCCAGTTTCACCTCTCGCGTTGCTCGCGATTTTGCCAGCACGGCTTCGGCAGCAGTAATCGCTTTCTTGATCTCCGTCAGGCGTTCGTGATTTTCAGCCAATTCCTGTTCGGCGACCTCCGCCTCACGTTTTGCTGCGTTCAGCGCTGCTTTGCGGTCTGCGTTGTCAGGATCATTGTTCAGGTGGGTGGTGGCGACCGCAACTGCTTCGCGAGTCTGGTTCTGGCGGGCGACGAGATAATTCTCGTAGGCCAGGTCTTCCTGCGCATCCAGCAAGACATTTTGCGCCTGATCCTGCTCCGGTGTGGGGTTGAATGAAAATCCACAGGCGCACACGCCCTCGCTGGGAGGGACAGCCGATTGGCACAACGGACACTCGTGATCGTACATTTATCTACCCCGGGAAAAACAGGCCTTTTCCAAAACAGGCTCAATAATATAGTGAATAATTATACTATGGCATTGCATATTTTTTAAACTATGACACTTCGGACAAGTCGCGGCCCATACCGGATGAATGGTTCAGTTACCCGGCGATATGCCCCTGCCAATGACCTATTCTTGAGCAATACATTAATCCCTATGCTTGGCGAAGCGTTACTTTTCGGCCATGGCTCCCTGTTGCGGTTTGAGGCCAGGAATGACGTCAGGGGGGTGTCGGCAGGTTGAATGGAGGATGTATCGTCATGGAAAGACTGGCACTACGAAATCTGGTTTCCAGGAGTGCACCGAAACAAAATGTTACCGAAGTTAGGGAAATCAGCGTAAACCGAAAAACACAAATTTTGGTGGTGGATGATTCCAGAACCCAGATTTATGCGCTGCAGAAAGTATTGGCAGAGGCGGGATATGATGTGCTGGCAGAAAACAACGGGCGCGAAGGCGTACTTTCGGCCAGGCGCAACAGGCCGGACCTGATTTTGATGGATATTGTCATGCCAGGGGTAAACGGGTTTGAGGCCACGCGCAGTTTGCGCAGTTATCCAGAGACAGTAGATATTCCGGTTATTATTATCAGCGGCTCTGACCAGGCATCAGACAGGGTCTGGGGTATGCGCGTTGGAGCCGATGCTTTTATGGCCAAGCCATTGCAGCGGACATTGTTGCTGGAAAAGATTACCGCATGTATCGGGGCGGGAGAGGTCAAAAACCGGGATTACCAGGCAAGGCAGTTGGCGGGTTTGACGGATCACGAATAGCGTCCCGGAATTCCAGTTTCCCGCTTTCCTCGGCACGTGGCCTTGATCAGGGCTGTAGCCGCTTCAGTCTTGCCAGTTTTCGTCTGTCCTGTTTTTCCGGTCGTGAGGCAGGTGCAATGCGTGACACCGAGCGGTGTTGTCTCAGTTGCTGTCGACGCTCCTGGCTCTGCGCGGTTTCTTCGTAGAGCAGGGCGGCTTCAGCTGCACCGCGCCTGATATTGCCGGGTTTCAGTATGGTTACGATAAAGTGCTCCTGGCCACGGGTTATGTGCAGTTCATCGCCAATGCGAACCCGTTTTCCGGGCCGACTGCGCTCGCCGTTTACATGGACCTTGCCACCACTGATGGCTTCCGTTGCCAGGTTGCGGGTTTTGAAAAATCGTGCCGCCCACAACCATTTATCCAGTCTGACAGCAGCTGCTTCGGTGGTCTCGAGGATATGATTCAATTTGACGTCCGTCCCGGGTTGGATCCCAGTGATAATAGCCCAACTTGATAATTTGCGGCGCTCATATGTGCGCTGCGCGGGGATTTCCAGTACTATTTGACCAATTGGTAATTAACAATAATAACGACGTAATCGTGGAGGACGACGGTATGTCCATTGAGCGACGAGAAAGCCCACGTGCCATCCTGAATCGGGAAGCCGTGGTCAAAACCAGAAACCTGCCCATTTACAGGTGCCGCATTCGTGACATCGGCGCAGAAGGCGCATTTATTGAGCTGGACGATCACATACTGGTTCCGGAAATGAACGTCAACCTGGAGCTGAATATACTTGTTGATGGGGAAAACAAGGTATTGGAGCTCAGTGCTCATGTGTATCGTGTATCTGCTGATGGCGTCAGTCTGCGGTTTGAGCAAATGGATATTGATCGCTACGGGGCAGTACTGGGCCTGGTATACAGCGGTTGATCGACTTAACCATGACGGTTGGTCAAGAGTAACGCGTTAGCATGCAGGATTTTCAGGAAGTGATAAAAGACTATTTAAGCGCCAATTTCTGGGTGGCGCAGGTATTTGTTGTTGTATTCCTCGTGCTGCTTCTCAATTTTGTCCAGAAGCGAATATTAAACAGATTGCACGATCGCCTGAGTCGTACCAGTAAGGTATGGGACGATGCGGTAGTCGACGCCTTGCGTCGCCCGTTGACCTTGCTCATCTGGATAGCGGGGTTGGCGCTGGCTGCAAAGTTCGTCCAGCAGGAGACTGAAGCAGTAATTTTTCAGGCAATCGACCCCATTCGTGATGTGGGCGTGATCGCCTGCATCACCTGGTTCCTGATGCGGCTGACCCGCCGGATCGAGTCCAATGTCGTGGAGAAGAACCGGAGCATCGGCAAGGACCTGGATATTACGACAGTGGATGCAATCGCCAAGCTGGTGAGACTGTCTTTCTTTATTACGGCAGCTCTCGTTATCCTGCAGACTCTTGGCTTCAGTATTTCCGGTGTCCTGGCATTTGGCGGTATTGGTGGTATTGCCGTTGGTTTTGCGGCAAAGGATTTGCTGGCCAATTTTTTCGGTGGCCTGATGATTTATCTTGACCGGCCATTTGTTGTCGGGGACTGGGTTAGGTCGCCGGACCGGGAGATCGAGGGTACGGTTGAGGAAATCGGCTGGCGCCTGACGGTGATCCGGACTTTTGACAAGCGCCCGCTTTATGTCCCGAACGCCACCTTTGCCAATATCGCGGTGGAAAATCCGTCTCGTATGACAAACCGTCGAATCTACGAGACTATCGGCATACGCTATGAAGACATGAGCAAGATGGCCGGAATCGTGGCCGATGTCAGGGCCATGCTGGAGTCGCATGCGGACATAGATCCGCAGAAAACCCTGATTGTGAATTTTAACAGCTTCGCTCCCTCCTCACTGGATTTTTTCGTCTATACTTTCACCAGAACGACCGACTGGATCCGTTTCCACGAAGTCAAGCAGGATGTATTGATACGCATCAGTGATATCATCCAGCGGCACGGCGCAGAGGTGGCCTTTCCCACATCGACGGTCCATGTTCGCGGGTACGAGCACGAACCCCGGGAAAACTGATCACCGGGTAATGCTGGTTCGCGGGTTCCGGGTCTGGTGCCGTACCAGTCAAGTTGGCAAGTATCATAAGGTCGCGGGTAGCCGTAACGTCCCTCGTCAAAACTATATGGCCCTGGGAGGGGCCGGCAAATGAAGTTGGGTTTGCGTACTGGTAATTCGTACGGAGGTTGGAAAAAATGTTGCACGAACAGCGGGATCTTGAAAGAAAACCGGTAGAGCTGGTTGTGACACTCAGCAGTGGTAACCAGAAGCGCGACTGCCATATTCGGGATATGAATCTAAATGGCGCCTTTATCGAGTGTGGCTGCCAGGGGCTCAACGTAGATGATGATGTGGAGCTCAGTATCGGTTCTGCAGGAAATGGTTCGGAGCACAAGGTTCCGGCCAAGGTGGCGCGTATCGGTGACAATGGCGCAGCACTGAGATTTCGCAAGTTTGATATAAGCACCTTCGGCTCCATTCTCAAGTTACTGTACGTCAAGTAGGGTTCCCGAGTAGATTGCCGGGGCGGTTGTTGCGCGGGCGTGGTATGCTCGCGCCAAATCAACAAGTGACACCCGTTTCATGAAGCTTTTTGCGGCACTGTACGAACGCGTAATCAACTGGTCCCGGCATCGTCATGCGCCAGCGTATCTTGGTGTCCTGAGTTTTGCCGAAGCCTCGTTTTTCCCCATACCAACCGATGTTATGCTGGCGCCGATGTGTCTTGCGAAGCCGGGGCAAGCATGGCGCTATGCCGCCATTGCCACAATCACTTCAGTTGCGGGCGGGTTGGCCGGGTACGTGATTGGTTATTATGCGTTCGGTTTGATAGAGCCGGTGCTGCACAGTGTTGGCTACTGGGATGAGTACCTTCAAGCCAGGGACTGGTTTGAGCGATGGGGTTTCTGGATTGTTTTTGTTGCCGGTTTTTCTCCTGTTCCCTACAAGATATTTACCATTACGGCCGGGACCATGTCGCAATGGCTTGTTCCGTTTGTTCTTGCGTCGCTGGCCAGTCGTGGCGCACGTTATTTTCTTGTTGCAGGTATTATCCGGTTTGGTGGTGAGCCGATGGAGCGTGTCATCAGGAAGTATATCGACCTGGTTGGCTGGTTAATGGTTGTGCTTGTCGTCGTGGCTATCGTGTTGCTTCGCTAGCAGCCGGTTTTCCGGTTTCTGTAGAGAATAAAACTGCAATCATCGGGCTTGCCTTCGTCGGTTGCCATCTTCTTTCTGACGGCCGCAAGCAGCTTATTTGCAGCTTGTTTGACGGGCCCCTTCCTGATCAATTCAACTATTTCATCGGCAAGCAGGTTATCGGTGACTCCGTCGCTGCAAAGCAGCAGGGTATCAAAATCCGCCATCCTGATAACGGAGCCCAGTTCAATTCGCATATCAGTACTGCCAACAAGGTTGGAAACGAAGTGCCTGTCTTCGTGTTGCAGCGCCTCGTCTTCGGACAGCATGCCGGATTCGACAGCATATCCGGTTGGAGAGTGGGGAATGGTCTGCAGTCGGATTCGCCCGCGTTGTCCGCAAACCAGGATTTCGGAATCGCCAATGTGAAAATTTCTGAGTTGCCTGTTGTCAATGATAACTGCAGCAAGAGTGGTTGCCGCGCCTGACTGCCTGTTAATAATAGCCTTGTTTGCCCTGTCAATAGCATTGATCATGTCAGCTGTAGCATCTTCTCCATCCGATTCAATAACCTCGGATGCAAGGGTCTGAAGTGTCTGATGTGAAGCTCCGGCACCTCCGGGCTGACCGCCGACGCCATCGGCTATTGCAAGAATGATTGCACCATCATCTCGTTGACCTATCAGGATGGAGTCTTCGTTACCTGTTTCCTTTTCAGGTGAGCATTCGCTGGTCCAGCAGACTGTTCCCGAAGCCATCTCGACACAGTCTGCTTCACTGGAGAAATCCTGGTTGATTATCTGGTAGCGAGACACGTTGTTGATCCGGGAATCAATCCCACTCCATATTTTCCAGGTAGCGTTGTAACTGCCCGGCAGTGCGGAACTTCTTTCTGATCAGTGTCTGCTTCAGTCCGTTGCAGATACCTTTTACTTGTGGTGGATGCTTGGCGTAGTGCTTGGCGCCACCGATGCAATCATAGAGTATTCTGACCATGTCGTTCACGTCAGTCTGGATGAGCTCACTTTTTGCAGATGTCATGTAAAAAAGATCGAGAATCTTGATATCGAACTCAAGGCCGCGGCGCTTGATCATGACGTTGCCATCATGCAGATCTCCGTGGTATTCACGGTGGCGATGAATACAGTCCATGCCACTGGCTATGGCGTGCAACAGGTGCAACCCTTCGTATACGGAGAGCCGTTTTCCGGGTTGCCGGGCAACAAAGTCGCTGAGCATCTCGCCGTCGACAAACTCGGAAATCAGGCAGGTTATTGGCTGGTTGCGAAAACTGATGGTTTCCTGGTGATGATACTGGATCAGTATCGGGCATTGCCTGAGTTTATGCAGCTTCTTTGCATAGAATTTCGCCGCACTGTCCTTGATGTTGCGCTTCGGGAAGAAAAACTTGGCGGCACGTTCAATGCCGGTCCGGGTTTCGATGATCTTGTATACTTCACCTTCCCAGCCTGCGCCCAGGAGGCTGATAATTTCATATTTCTTGGCGATAATGCGGCCCGGGGTGAAATTGAAACTGTCGATATCCGGCAGGGTACCGGTTCTTTTTACAGCTGGCACAGTATGTCTCTCCGCAGGGTCTGTTCTGTCCCGATCATTGACCGACAGTGCATGTTGCGCCGGCGATCGCCGTGTTATTGTTCTGCGCAAATTGCTGTGATTAGCATAATATTGTTTTTCTCTTGAGTCGACAGTTATCTGTTTATGCTTTCAGTCGAGGCGTGATATACCGCAAAGGAATCGGGTTATGAAAACTATTGCTGCCAGTATAGTGCTGCTTCAGTTGCTGTTGACGGCTTGCCCAGCAAGCGAAGAGACCAGGATCAGGCAGGCGCTGGAGGCCATGCAGGAAGCAGTCGTGCAAAAGAATGCCGGAAAGTTTGTCTCCTACCTGGCTGATGATTTTGAGGATCAGCAGGGCCGGGATGCGCGTGCAGTCCGTGGCTACGTGGCCGGGCTGCTGCTGCGCAATAGCAGGGTTGGTGTCTATATCGGGCTGCCGGAAATCAAGATAAATGCCGACCATGCCCGGACAGAATGCACGGTAACGGTAACCGGCGCTGATGGACTGATTCCGGAGCGCATGCGTCGTGTAGTGTTATTGCTGGATTGGGTCAAGGTATCGGGTGACTGGCGTGTTTTCCGGGCAAACTGGCATGAGCCAGGTGAATAGCGGATGCAGTCGTAACTGCTAACCGTTAATAGACTAAATGGGCAGAAACTTGTCCCGGAACCGGATGACTCAGTGACGAGTGGGTCGCGGCGAATTCATGTGATCGGCGGCAAAAATCTGCTCGACATCCACGGCGTCAAATTCATAGCGGGCATTGCAGAATTCGCAGTGACTCTCGATGTTGCCGCGTTCAAGCAGGAGGTTGTGTACATCATCGTAGCCAAGTGTGCGAATGGCGTTGGCCACGCGCTCACGTGAGCAAGGACAATGAAAGCTGACCGGATCCGGATCAAAAAGTCTCAGGTTTTCTTCGTGATAAAGGCGATGGATCAGTGTACGCGAATCGACTTCGAGCAACTCTTCCTTGGTCACGGTAAGTGCAAGTTTGACCGCGCGATTCCAGGCGTCATCATCAATTTCCGCGTGATGTTCTGCCGGTAGCTGTTGTAGCAGCAAGCCAGCTGCACAGTGTTCGTCGGCAGATAACCATAACCTGGTACCAAGTTGTTCGGATTTTTCAAGATAGTGCTCGAGTATTTGAGCAACGCTGTGACCATTCAGCTCAACAATACCCTGGTAGCGCTGTTTCAGGTTTTTCTGATCGATAGTGATGATCAGTCGCCCGTCGCCAAGCAATTTCCTGATATCGCGATGCGGTTTGTCGAGACCCTCGGTTTGTTGATCCCATTTTGCCATGGCGCGATGGCGCCGGTCGCTGGTGCATTCCACTACAAGGAAGCTGACCGGGCCGTGACCCTGTGCCTGGATGATAATCGATCCTTCGAGCTTCAGTGTAGCCGTAAGCAGTGTTGCCGCGGCGAGCAGTTCACCGAGCAGGCTGCGAACTGCGGCAGGATATTGACCGCGTTCCAGTATTATCTGCCAACTGGATTCCATGTGCACGGCTTCGCCGCGGACAGGGGCGTCCTGAAACAAGAAGCGCCAAAGCAGGTCGTTGTCAGAAAGTGGTTTGGTCATGGGCGCGGAAGGTTATCAGACATACCCGTCTTGTCATAGCGCTGAACATCACTACAATTCGGCGCCTGGAAGTTGACTTCAGTCAGGGTAACCCTATGAGCACGATGGAATTGATTTTTGATGTCGCCGAATCCGATTTTGATGAGCGGGTGATTAACGGGTCACACGAGGCTACGGTACTGGTGGATTTCTGGGCTGACTGGTGTCCGCCGTGCAAGGCTCTGACACCGGTCCTGGAGAAACTGGTGCCGCAGTACCAGGGCAAGGTTCTGTTGGCAAAAGTGGAGGTCGACGACAACATGCGCCTTGCCGGTCGCTATCAGCTGAAGGGCTTTCCCACAGTATTGTTATTTGTCGACGGCCAGGAGGTGGATCGTTTTGCAAGCTTTCGCAATGCGGACTTTGTGGCGCATTTTATCGAAGGTCATCTGCGTAGCTGATTTGCTGGATCACCCGGCGACAACGCGCTCCGGAGGGTATTGACTCAATAGTCGGTGAAGGCTTTCCGTATCCTCGGAGGGCGCATCGCGAAACGCCAGTCCGATCCCCCTGTTATCAATTCGCGCGATTCGGGCCCCCAATCGCTGGTGATTGCCTTGAGGGTCTGTCGAGACCGGCAGGATAAGCTCAACATGGCTGCCGAGGCGCAATCGTATGTGTCCGGTTTCAACATATGCACCACGCTGACTAAGGTTGCTGGTCTTGGCGCTGATCAGGCCAAGACCGCTGTAATAGATCGAGATATTGACCGATATTGGAAATCTCGGTGTCCAGCGGCGTTCTGTATTCATAGACTCTTCCCTCGGGTTGCGGGGGCTGCCTCTTGCCACCAGAAATGGCTGTGTCGGACTCCCGTGTGCCTGGCGTATCACGCCGTCACTGTCCCCACCGAACTCTTAAATACAGTTGTCGTTTTCTGTTCTTTATATTTTTTATGCAGGCAAAAAATCATTTTATGCCTATAGTCAGACGAGTGTCTAGCTGAAAGTCAGAAAATCAGGTGTTTCATCGGTTACAGGTCGATAAATCGGCGAATGCTTGCCCAGTGTTTGCGCCAATAAGGTGTATCCAGACGATCAATGCGGACTTTTTTTCCGGAAGACGGGGCGTGAACAAATTGCTGGTTTCCGATGTAAATACCCACGTGCGACGATTTTTTCCCCTCCTGGTTAAAAAACAACAGGTCGCCGATACGCATACTGGAAGCGGTAATCGCGCGTGTGGCCTTGCGTTGTGATGTAGTGCTGCGGGCGACGTTCATGCCGGCTTCGCCGTAGCTGTAGTGAACCAGTCCGCTGCAGTCAAATCCCTTGGCCGGATGGTTGCCGCCGTAGCGATAACGCTTGCCAACCATACTTTTTGCAACCTTGGCTGCCGCGGTTTGCACAGTTGCCGCATCGCCCCGCCGAACGTCGGCCGTTGTTGCCGGGCTGTTGGCGCAACTGCAAATCAGAAAAACCAGGGAAGCGGCCAGGGAGCGGGCAAGGGTTCGATTTCCGGTCATGAGCGTGGTATCTCCTGATTGTTGTCCAGGCGCCGTCTACAGGCCGGTTGTAGACAGTGTTGTTAAAGTGGCACGTTGCCACATACGCTGGAACCGGTCAGTAAAATCCCGGATGCGCGGTCTGTAGTCCCGGATAAGGACTGAATCCAGGTTGTCGAGGCTGGGTTGATGGAGTACGAGGCTGTCATCAATAATCAGCAGGAATTCTCTCAGGCCGCGGTAGGGTTCGGTGGTTTCACGGATGCTGACTCGATCGGAAACTTTGCGAAAATTATCAAAGAGTATCGGGTTGCGACGCCGTGTCGTTGCCGCGTCTTCAAGCAACAGATAAAAATGGTTGTTCTGATGTTGTGCGCAGAATCGGGCCAGCGCCTCGCCCCATTCGGTGCTGTTAAAAAGGGCGTCGGACAGTGTGGGCGCGAACAATCTCAGGTTGCGCGTGGCCCGGGCCGGGGCAGATACCAGGATATCGCGTACAACGGCGGGGTCGTGTACATGCTCCAGCGTTCCCGATGATGATTGGTCTTCGCTCATGAAGTCGCGGCCTGATCGAACATGTATCCATGTTCGATCAAACAGGTGCCGAGGTCAACCCGGGCCGAGGCGACGGGTTCAGACTTTCTTGATGGCTTTTGCCTGGGCAATGGCGTTGCCTATGTAGTTGGCAGGCGTCATATCGAGCAATGACTGTTGCGCATCGCCGGGCAGCGCAAGCGTCTTGATGAAATCGGCCAGGGTTGCCTGGTCCATGCCGGCCCTGCCACGGGTAAGTGCTTTCAGCTTCTCATAAGGTTGATCAATTCCGTAGCGGCGCATGACTGTCTGGATGGGTTCAGCCAGCACTTCCCAGTTGTTGTCGAGATCTTTCAGCAGCAAGTCACGATTGGCTTCCAGCTTGCCAATGCCGCGCAGGCAGGAACTGTAGGCGATCATGGAATAGCCGAGCCCGACGCCCATGTTGCGCAACACGGTGGAGTCTGTCAGGTCACGTTGCCAGCGGCTGATGGGCAGCTTTTCCGCAAGGTGCCCCATGACCGCGTTTGCGATACCAAGATTGCCTTCGGAGTTTTCGAAGTCTATGGGATTGACCTTGTGCGGCATGGTTGATGAACCTACTTCACCTTCAATTACCTTCTGCTTGAAATAGCCAAGCGAGATATAGCTCCAGATATCACGGTTAAAATCGACCAGGATGGTATTGAACCGGGATACGGCATCAAACAGTTCAGCGATGTAGTCGTGCGGCTCGATCTGGATGGTGTAGGGATTCCAGTGAATACCAAGCTTCTCGACAAATTGCTCGGCAACATGTTGCCAGTCTATATCCGGGTAGGCGGACAGGTGCGCGTTGTAGTTGCCGACAGCGCCGTTGATCTTTCCGAGTATGCTGACGTCGCGTACGCGCTTCATTTGTTCGGTCAGTCGCCAGGCGACGTTGGCCATTTCCTTGCCCAGCGTGGTTGGCGATGCCGGTTGCCCGTGAGTACGTGACAGCATTGGCGCGTCCGCGTACGTATGCGCGAGATCAACAACGGCATTGATAATCTCGGCCATTTTGGGCAGCAGGATCTGCTCGCGCGCTTCCTTGAGCATGAGTGCGTGAGACAGGTTGTTAATGTCTTCCGAGGTGCAGGCAAAATGAATGAATTCCTGAACCGCTTCGAGGTCAGTGTTGCCCTTGATTTTCTCCTTGAGAAAATATTCAACCGCCTTCACATCGTGGTTGGTGGTTGACTCGATTTCCTTTACTCGCCTGGCGTCTTCAATGCTGAAGTTGTCAACAATGCTGTTGAGCAGCTTATCGGCATCCTTGTGGAAAATGGGTACTTCCTTGATCTGGACATTGGTGCTCAACATTTGCAGCCAGCGCACCTCAATAGTGACGCGTGACCGGATCAGGCCGAATTCACTGAATACGGGCCTCAGTGACGCCGTGACGCGGCCGTAGCGGCCATCCAGCGGTGAAAGAGCGGTAAGGTTGTCCAGAGCCAAAGTATCTGCCATGTGTTTTTCAAGCCTGTTGTTCGGTGATTTATCAGGAGTCCGGCGAGGCCGATCCCAGCGACCGGCGAATGATACCACCTCCGAGGCAGACGTCACCCCGGTAAAACACGGCGGACTGCCCCGGTGTGACGGCGCGTTGTGGTGTGACGAATTCGACGCGCAAGCCTTGTTCCGAGGGGAAAAGGGTGCAGGCCTGCTCGGGTTGTCGATGCCGAATGCGGGCTGTGCAGGCCAGTGGCAGTCCAGGCGCCTCGCCGGCGATCCAGTGGGGCGCCAGGGTCTCCAATGCCGGGCTGTAGAGCAGTGAATCGTCTCCGGTGCTGACGATGAGGGCGTTGTTCTCAATATCCTTGTCGACGACAAACCACGGTCCACCCGGTCCGCCAACGCCCAGGCCCTGGCGCTGGCCAATGGTGTAGTACATCAATCCATCGTGCCCGCCCTTGAGCTCGCCGTCCGGGGTTTTGATGTCGCCAGGCTGGGCCGGCAGGTAAGAGGACAGGAACTGGCGAAAATTACGTTCGCCGATGAAACATATCCCGGTGCTGTCCTTGCGATCGGCGTTTGGCAGGCCGGCGGCCTCGGCCATGCGTCGAATCTCCGGCTTGGGAATATCGCACAAGGGAAACAGGCTGCGGCTTAATGCTGCCTGGTCGAGCAGGTGCAGGAAATATGTCTGGTCCTTGTTGTCGTCTTTGGCCTTGATCAGCTCAAAGCGGTCGCCGGTCTTGCGGATGCCGGCATAGTGGCCGGTAGCAATCGTGTCTGCGCCAAGACTGAGTGCATAATCCAGGAATGCCTTGAACTTGATTTCCTTGTTGCATAGCACGTCCGGATTGGGTGTGCGATTGGCCTTGTATTCTGCCAGAAAGTATTCGAACACGCGGTCCCAGTACTCGCCGGAAAAATTCACTGTCTTGAGCGGGATATCGAGAATCCGTGCTACCTCGGTGGCTGATCGCAGATCCTCGGCGGCAGAGCAGTATTCGTCCGTATCATCCTCTTCCCAGTTTTTCATGAATACGCCGGTGACCCGGTAACCCTGTTCTTTCAGCAACAAGCCGGCAACAGCGGAATCCACGCCGCCGGACAGGCCCAATACAACATGCCGGGAGGTGATCATGGTCAGTCGAGGTCTTTGAAGATATCCAGCGGGGTGCGATGACCGGCCAGGTAGTCATCGATGCCACGCAAAACCTGTGGGCTGCGCAGCCTGTTGCCCAGCGCTTCAATCTCGTCGCGGGTTTTCCAGGCGGTTCCGACAATGCCGTCGTCCAGTGAAAGCACCGGGTTGTGGCCGGTTACCGTTCCGGTGAAGGCGAAACGAAGGTAAGTCAGATCCTTTTGTGGATGTGGCCAGCGATAAATTCCGACGAGCGCGGTGGGCGTAAACTGCCACGCCGTTTCTTCCAGGGTTTCCCGGATGACTGCTTCAATAATGCTTTCGCCTTTTTCCAGGTGCCCGGCCGGCTGGTTGAATACGGTACGGTTCGGGTTGTCGGCGTATTCTTCAACCAGCAGAAACCGGTTGTCACGTTCAACAACCGCTGCAACAGTTACATGGGGCTTCCAGATCATGGCGCGATGGTACCAAATCACGGGTGCCTGGCGAATGTTTCGTTGCCGCCGGAAAATTATCAAGCTACAAAACAGGTAGCCCGGTGCAAAGGTCAGAAATCCGCAGCGATGGGTAGCCCAGGATGACGGAAAAATCGGCACACCGCATGGTTGCGTATTTTTGGAATACGGTATGAGCCAAACTGTGAACTGGTTCACAGTTTGGCGGGTTGGCGGAACCTCTGCATGTATAGGATATCCGAGATAAATAATATTTTAGCTTAAATAAATGCCATAACTTGTTGTAATTAATTTATTATTAGTGTTTCCTAATGCTGGAATCAGTCGATTTCTAATTAGAGCAAATACTAGGCGTCAATATTGGCTTACGTTAGAATTTAGGCATCAGAAAAGGTTCAGAAAGTGTCGTAACTGGCTTGTTACGACAAAAGACCGATTGCGACGCCGGAGTTACCCAGGTGAACACGTTACTGCCAATATTGCAAAAAAAGGTCATGACTGCGGTCGTGACGGCGGCCGCTCTTGTTTCCGGTTGCGGCGCCGGAGACAGCAGCAGTCTTGATTTGAGTGGCGGTCGTGGTGGTGTGGTAAACGGTATGCTCTCTCTCAAGATAACCGACGCTCCGGTTGATGGCGCGCGAGCAGTCTGGGTTCGGTTCTCCGGGGTAACGCTCAAGCCCAAGGATATGGACCCCTTTCAGGTGGTGTTCGATGCCCCCAGGGATATTAACTTGTTGGCCCTCCAGGGTGATTTGACCGACGACCTGTTTGTCGATGTTGTTGTTCCCGCCGGGGAGTACAACTGGGTTCGTCTGGATGTCGAAACTGCAGGCGTGCTTGATACGTATATAGTTTTTGACGATGGCACCGTAGACGGTGACCGTCGCGAGCTGACGATTCCCAGTGGTGCTGAAACCGGGCTCAAGTTGAGCAACGGTCTGACAGTTCTGGCCAACGGCAATAGCAACAAGGTTATCGACTTTGATTTGCGTAAATCCGTCGTTGCGGCAAATCCGACCGACTATTATCTCAAGCCGGTGTTGCGAATGGCTGACCAATCTTCGGGCACCTTGTCCGGCGTTATTGCCTCGTCGCTGTTGACGGATCCCGCGATGTGTTCTGATGCTGACCCCAATACCGGGAACGTAGTGTATGTATTCGAAGGTGCCAACGTGGTGCCGGATGACATTGATGGCAGGGCTTCAGAGCCGTTGACGTCGGGTAATGTCGTGTTTAATGCAGGCAGTGGCGAATACGAATACAAGATCGGTTTTCTGCCCTACGGCGACTACACTGTCGCATTCAGCTGCAATGCTGATCTGGATCAGCCCGAGTCTGACGATCCGGTGATGTTTTTCCCTTCAAGCAATATTACAGTGAGCGCCGGCAACAACATTGTTGATGTTGTTCGTTAATCCAGCGGCATTTTCACGACAACATTTTTTCCAGGATTGAACCGCGGAATAAACGATTCCAGCGCTGCCAGTTCGACGCTGTGCCCGAAGTAATAACCCTGGGCGGAGTCACAGCCCATGTCGCGCAACAGCTCACAGGTTTCAGCATCCTCGACGCCTTCAGCAACCACCTTGATTCCGAGATCATGTGCCATGGTTATACTGGCGTTTACGATAGGGTAATTTCCGGAATCGCGAGACAGCTTGTGAATGAATGACTTGTCGATTTTCAGTTCACTGATGGGAAACTTCTGCAAGTACGACAGGGAAGAGTAGCCGGTGCCAAAGTCATCTACCGAGACGTTGACGCCAGACTCATGAAACCTGTTCAGGATGCCGGCAGAACGACTGGGGTTGCTCATAATTGTGTTTTCAGTTACCTCGATGGTGAGCTGATTCAGCGGGAAGCTGAAGCCGGAAGATGTTTCGAGAACGAGATCCAGCAGAGTGTTGCACAGCAAGTCGTTGGGCGAGACATTGAGCGAGAAAACCAGGCCGGGAAACTGCCCGCATATGCTGGCCAGCTCCGGCAGGTAGCGGGATACGACCCAGCGCGTGATCTTGCATATCTGGTTGTCCCTTTCCGCCAACGGGATGAATTGTTCGGGCGACAGAATGCCCAGCGTCGGGTGTTCCCATCGAAGCAGCAACTCAAATCCCGCCAGCTTGTTGTTTGCGATATCGATCCTGGGCTCGAATACGGCACGAAGCTGACCGGTTTTCATAGCCTGCTTGATGTCGTGAGCGATAATCAGGTTGGCATGACTGTCGGAGTCCATTTCATCGTGATAGGACGCCAGTGTGAGGTTGTTGCGTTTGGCGTGGTACATGGCCACATCAGCACGTCGCATGAGGTCTTCCGCAGTCTTGCCGTTATCGGGATAGATGGATATGCCGATGCTGGCACCAATCTTGAGTGTATGACCCTTGATGCTCATGCTTGGCTTCAGGGTATCCAGCACATTGGCTGCAATTTTCTCGGCCAGGATCTGGCCGGCGCCGTATATCAGCAGGCAAAATTCGTCACCGCCGATCCGGGCAAGTACGTCTGACTCTCGAACCGAAGCTTTCATCCTGGCAGCAACAACGTTCAGGACCTCGTCACCGATATCATGACCCAGTATGTCGTTGATCTCCTTGAACCGGTTAAGGTCCAGAAGCAACACGGCAAATGGTTCGTGTGTCCGGATCGACTCGGTAACCGCTCGATCAAGGCGCTCGTTAAACAGGTTCCTGTTGGCCAGTGCTGTCAGGTCGTCATGGGTGGCCTTGTGTTGCAGATCATCTGCCAGTGTTACCAGCGACGTACGCATGGTCTCCAGGTCGGCGGCCAGTTGATCGATTTCGATAATGCGCGTGTCAAGATGAAGTGGCGTATCAATGTTGCCGTCAGCAATGTCCCTGGATCGATTGCTAAGCACAACCAATGGTTTGTGTATCAGGTGAACACCGGTAATTACCAATGTAACCAGCGCTACCAGGTACAGCAGGGTGATCAGCAAAAATCGCGCAGCTATTTTCTGATAGCTGTCCGAAATCGGAGTTTCATCAAAACCGATATTCAGCGTGGCGATGGTTTTCGTGTCACTGAAGTAGACCGGAACGGTTAGGTAGTAGGTGTTGTCGCCGTTTTCACCAATGGTACTGTCTTCCGTGTAATTTCGCGCGGATAGCGCCGGGGCATCTGAAGGCAGAATAATATCCTGGTTGCTTACCGAAACCTGGATATAGACAACATCATTTCCGAGTATGGCAGAATCCAGAATTGCAATAATATCCTTGCGATTCGATTCGAGTTGTCTTGTGGACAGCATATCTGATATCAGCCCGGCAACTGCCCGGGCCTGGCTGATAAACTGTTCCGCGGTATTTGATTTGTAGGCATTCATGATCGCCATGTAGATAAAGGGCATCAGGGCAACATGCATCAGTATTATGCTGATGATGACGTATCGACTGATACCGAATCCACGTGGTTTTCCTGCATGATCTACCATAACGTCATTAGCACCCTGGCGTTTCGTATCTTGTCTACATCCGTGATCCGGACAAAGCAGATGTCCTCCGGGTTTTCCGCAAGGTGATTGTCAAGTCCTTCCAGGCTTTCCACGCTTGCAAGCGTCGCGGCACCATAGCGGAATACGCGTTTGATCAGCTTCCGCTTGTATCCGTCTTCAGTCATGTGCATCACATTTTTAAGGAATTCCCGGTACAAAACTTCGTCTGCGAGATTCAGAACCGGCTTGCTGCGACCGGTGTCATTTATTGACGGCAGGCCGAGATACATTCGTCGTACGTCGGTTTTCGAAATCTGCGGGAGACTGTTTGTTGAAGTCGTAATCAGTACAGCTGACAGTTCCTGGCTGGCGAGGACTGGCGCATTTATCAGCAAGACCAGCAGTGCAAGCGCTGGCGCCATGCCCGGTATGGAAGCGAGCAACACGCGCAATGGGCCGGACATGCTGCTATTCGTAGTCATCAGAACACCAGGTCAACCGCGACAGAGTAGACACTGGAGTTGCCCAGCACCGGTATGTTAACGCCTTCATCTTCGACCTTGTCATACTGGATTTTCAGGGCAAGAGAATTTGCTACATCCCACCTGACCCCTACCGAGGTGGTGTTATGCGCCTCATCGCCGCTTTTTCCGCGCACGTGTTGGGTAAAGCGTGACCGTGTGACATGTGGCGTGAAATCACCAATACGGTAACTGATGGAGTACATTCCCGTGTTGATAAAATTGGAATCGAGGTCACGACGGTATTCGTTGTACTCGGAGAATACTTTGAATGGATTGAAATCCAGGTTGACTGATGCGCCGTAAAAATCCTGTGCGACATTTCGTTTTGTCGGAATGTTGTTTACATCCCGATCAACCAGTCCATGCAGATAGGATAGCCTGACGTCCAGCCAGTTGTATGAGGATTCTACCACCAGGCCGATCATGTTTTTCCAGGTCTCGTCGACTGATGCGCCGGACAACAGGCTTAACAGGTCATTGTCTTCGCTGTCCTCGCGCCCGCCATACACCATGATCGATGCATCCCAGTTGGTAAGTTGCGGGATGTAACTGATACTGGCGCCATTGTAGTGTGATATCTGCCACGTATAGTTGTCCGCTGGTGGGCGTATCCAGTGATAGGTATAACCGATATCAAATGAGTCTGAATAGTAATAGAGCGGCAAGGCCTTGCGGCCAAGGTGAAAAATCAGTTCTGGACGTATTTCATAGCTGAGATAGGCCCATCCGGCCTCCGTAGCAAAGTCCCTGGCGCCGTGACTGGCAAGCTGGGTAATAAAATCAAGCCCTGGCCCAAGCTCGGCGGAAATCTGGATGCCTGCCGAGGTATCAGGTTTGAAGCTGATTTCATTTTCATAGATACCGGCCTTGGGGTAGTCGGCGAGAAACTGGCTATCACCCGCAGTTTTCCCGGCAACGATGGACGCATAACCCGTCACCTTGGTTTCCGCGGTAGCGTAAACACAATAGACCAGTGCAAGCAGAAATACTGTTGCTTTCCGTATATACGTCATAATAAGTGATTGAATTTTTGTAATTTGTTATTCACTCATTGTAATTGCATATATACATTTTGACCAGTCTGAAAAGGGGTGGGCAAAAGTCGTTAGCGTGCACCCGATTTAATGATTTTCAATTCGCTATTTCGGTCTCAGCATCAATCTCGCGATACTCCCCGGGCATGAGGCTGTCCAGCCTGCAGGAGCCGATCGCAACCCTTATCAGGCGAAGTGTTGGATTGCCGACTGCCGCTGTCATATGGCGAACCTGGCGGTTGCGGCCTTCGGAAATCACCAGTTCAATCCAGGAGGTTGGAATGTTTCTACGTTGCCTGATCGGCGGATTTCGGGTCCAAATGGCAGGAGGGTCAATCAGCTTCGCCCGGGCAGGCAGGGTTGGGCCGCCTTTTATTTCCACTCCGCGTCGTAGCGCCCAAAGAGCAGCCCGGTCAGGTATGCCTTCTACCTGGACCCAATAGGTCTTTTCCATGCCGCTGTCCGGGTTGGCGATGCGGTTCTGCAATGCGCCGTCATCAGTCAGCAACACCAGGCCTTCACTGTCGGCATCCAGGCGCCCGGCGGGATAGACTCCCGGTACAGACAGGTAATCGGCCAGTGTTGGCCGGTCGTGTTTGTCTGTAAACTGGCACAGCACGTTAAAAGGTTTGTTAAACGCAATCAGCATCGGCTATACCAAGTACCAGGGGTTGGCTTCTTTGTTTCCTCCTTATTATTATATTGGAAAACAAACCATAAATACCGGGTGCCTGAATTTGCCCGGCAGACAACCAGGAAGGCTTTTGGGGATGGATATGAGGCAATACTTTGGTCGCAGGCTGCTTTTGATGTGGTTGGTCCTGTTTATGCCCGGGAGCTGGGCAGCGGTCAGCCACACCGCCGGTCACGAATGGAAGGTGCTGGTAACACCGCATTTCAAGGTGCATTACCACGACGGGCTGGAGGAACTGGCGATAAAAGCGGCGCGTATCGCAGAAGATGTGCACGATCGATACAGCAAAATCCTGAAATGGGAACCGGGCGGTCGAACCAACATGATCCTGACCGATGAAATCGGCCTGTCCAACGGCTGGTCAACACCGGTGCCTGACAATCGTGAAGCCATCTATGTTACGCCACCGACCGAGCCCAACTCACTGGAAGATCATGGTGGCTGGCTGGAAACCGTTATTACCCACGAGTACATCCATACCCTGCACCTGGACAAGGCCAGCGGCTTCCCGAAGTTCATGCGCTATGTTATCGGACGTTACCCGTCATTCTTCCCGTTTTCCGTGTTTCCCAACGCGTTTCAGCCGAGTTGGGTGGTAGAGGGCCTGGCCACCTACTATGAAACGGACCGGGAGCGCGGCATTGGCCGTGGCCAAAGCAGTTATTTCGGCATGATGATGCGCATGGAAGTGCTGGAAGGAATCAAGTCCTATCGCCAGGCCAACTGGTACACGGTGGACTGGCCGACCGGAACTATCCCTTATCTGTATGGTGTGCACTTTTTCGATTTCCTGGCCGAAACCAAAGGCAAGGATGCCGTTGTGAAAATGGTGGAAGATTATAGTGATGATGGTCTTGCGTTTCGGGTCAATGCCAACATGGGCGCCGTTTTTGGCAAGAATATTAACGGGGTGTGGCGCGATTTTGAGGCGTACCTTAAAAAGCGCTACATGCCGCAAATCGAGGGCCTGCAAAAAAGTGGTCTTGTAGAGGGGCAACGCCTGACTGCGCACGGCTATGATACCGGCAATGCCCGGCTGCTTGACGGCGATCTCTACTATATTCGTTCAGATGACATGCGTCGCCCGGCGCTAATGAAGCTGGGCAAGGGTGAGCAACAAGCCAGCCACCTGGCCGATGTGCACTTTTACGCCACGTTCGATATTCACCCAAAGGTCGGTATCCTGCTGGCGCAACCGGAATTTTGTGGCAATGCGCAATTGTTTTACGATCTGTACCAGGTTAACCCGGATTCCGGGCGCACCCGGCGGCTGACCAGCTGTGGCCAATACCATGCCGCCAGCTGGCATCCGGACGGTGAGCGTATTGCTGCAGCGCGAGTGCATAACGGAAAAAGCAGCCTGGTGCTGATGAATGCGCACGGTGACAAGGATAGTGCTGAAACACTCTGGCAGGCGAGCGACGATACAGTAATCGGACAGCTGGACTGGTCACCGGATGGCAATCTCATCGTGGCATCGGTGTGGCGCCCGGAAAACGGCTGGGATCTTGAAGAATTTGCGGTTTCCGACAGGACCTGGAAACGGATCACGAAGCAGCAATCCATTGAAATGCACCCGCAATACAGCGCTGACGGAAAATCAATCATCTACAGCGCGGATTACAACGATGTTTACAATATTCACAGCCTTGATGTTGCATCAGGAAAGATCACGACGCTGACCAATGTGCTGGGTGGTGCATTCTCCCCGGTGTTGGCTGATGATGGTTCGCTGTATTTCACCGGCTATCATGCCGGCGGTCAGGATATCTACCGTGTCGAGAACGCGGCTTCATCAGCAACAAAAGCCGTGGTTGCCAAGGCTGGCCCTTCTGCAAAAGTACGTACGGACTGGCCGGAGCTGGGTGAGACCGAGACCAAGGACTACTGGCCCTGGTCAACACTGTATCCGCGTTGGTGGATGCCTTATGAGAATGTATCCGATCGACTGGCCGAAATGGGTGTAATGACATCCGGAACCGATGTGTTAAACCGTCATATCTACTCCGGATTGCTTGCCTGGGATGTGCAGAATGACTGGGCAGTCGGTTCGGTGGATTACATCTACGACCGCTGGTGGCCAACGTTCAAATACCACGCATCACGCTATTCGACGAGTTACCTGAACCTGGACAGCGAGACTCAGCGGATTCGCCTGAATGATGTCTACCAGGCCGAGCTCGTGTTTCCCTGGTTGAGCCTGGATCGGCGTCTTACCACGCATCTTGGTTATGTGCACCTGAAGGAATCAGATGGCTGGATAAATGAGACTGCGGGTATTGATGGAGAACCTGATGATGAAGACAGTCTCGCCGGCCTGGCGTTTGTCTATAACTCCAGCAAGTGGTTCTCGCGCAGCATCAGTCGTAATGATGGCAGGCAAATCAACCTGGTTTATGAAAACAGTAACCTGGTTGACGACGATAATTATTCGGGTGAGTTATATCTGCTGGACTGGCGCGAATTCTGGCCGCTCTGGGGCGAGCATGTTCTGGCCCTGCGTTTTGCTGGTGCCCGCAGTACCGAGTGGCCGGTTCCTTTCAGGCTTGGTGGCTCAATTGGCGCCGGTGGGACGTCGTACCTGCTCGACAGCACGCTGGTGAATTCACCGTTTGCCCAGCGACGTTATGGCTTGCGTGGTTATCCCAGTGGCCTGGCCTGGTTGACCGGTCGCAATATGCACCTGGGCTCGGCGGAATACCGATTCCCGGTTGTGCGGATTGAGCGTGGCTCGACAATGCCGCCTATCGGCATCAGCCAGATTCATGGCACGCTGTTTGTTGATTATGGCGCAGCCTGGAACAGCGAGCAGGAAGTTGCCACCGAGTACTTTACCGGCGCCGGCGTGGAAGGGCATTTTGAGATCACGGCATTTTATAGTGGTGTGCTCGACTTGCGTGTTGGCTATGCGCACGGTTTTGACCTGGGTGGCGAAGACCAGGTTTACCTGGGCGTTGGGGCGTCGTTTTGATGGTAGTGACATCGGTGGTGGAATTCATGTTCCAGATTGCTATGCTGTGATCTATCTGTGATGAATTGACCTGAAACCCGGAATTGCGAATCCGGGCAATGATGCGCAGATGTTGAAATCTATACAGTATTAAAAGGAGACATGGAAATGAAAAATATAACTTCGGGGATGGGTCGGCTGATGGTTTCGGTATGCCTGATCTTGCCTGTATCTGTATTTGCAGGCGGCACGCTGACAATTCCGGAAAAAGCGGACTTCGTCGACGCCAAGAAGATTCGGGCTGCCATTGTAACCGAATGCAAATTGCCGGAGACGCTGTCCAAGACGATTAGAAAGGCAGCGAAGGGCTATGACAAGGTTGAGCAGGTCGGCAGTCTGAAAGGCGCGAAGGGTGACGTGTTGGATGTAAAAATCGAAGATGCTATGGGTCACGGTGGCGGTGGTTGGGGCATGGGCGGACGTCGCACCGTTAAAACGGTTGGTACGCTAAAGCGTGATGGCAAAGTGATAGGTACATTTACTGCGCAGCGCGGCACATCCAAGGGCCGACGCACATGCAGCGCCCTGCAATATGCGGCCCAAGCGGTAGCCAAAGATATTGGTGTCTGGGTTGCCAGTCCAACCATGGATGCTCGCTTGGGAGAGTAGCCGACAACTCGCCACCAAAGAAAAACCCGGCCCGATTGCCCGGGCCGGGTTTGATATTTGGAATATTCAGTGCTCAGTGGCTGATTTGTTCGGCAGCCATAATGTTGGCGGCCTGAAGCCCCTTCGGACTTTCGTTCAGCTCAAATTGCACTTCCTGGCCCTGTTTCAGGGTCTTGTAGCCATCCATCTGGATGGCTGAATAGTGGGCAAATACATCCGGTCCACCTTCAGAAGGGGAAATAAAGCCGTAGCCCTTGTTGTTGCTGAACCACTTAACTGTACCTAATGCCATGCTGATCTCCTGCTTCCTGCCTGGTGATGGTTCACCGTGTTATCAATCCCGTCTCCGGCCGTCTTGGTCAGGTTTTCTGCCAGGTCGCCGGGAAACGGCCCTGCCAAAGCATTAATGAAAATGAGAATCACTATGATGCGCCAATGTCCGAGTAAGTCAACTGTCTAAAAAGTCAGGGAATTACCTGCCAAGAAAGCTGGTAAAATTAGGAAATAACCGGGAAAAAAGTCCTTGCAAACAGACTGCTTGAAATTTTGTGTCCGGGCCGCACAATGAACCCAGCCCGTCAAAAAATGGTCTACCATAGAAATTAGAGAAGCAGAATGAGCGAAAAAGTACCGCAACACCACGACGAACTGGTCGTTCAGGAATCCAGGCCGAAGCTTGAAAAGCCCAAGCTCTATAAAGTGATTCTGCTGAATGACGACTATACAACCATGGAGTTTGTCGTTGAGGTGCTGGAGCTTTTCTTCCGGAAAACCCGGGAGCAAGCCACCCAGATCATGCTTCATGTGCATACGCGGGGCCGGGGAGTTTGTGGCGTCTATTCGCGCGATATCGCCGAAACCAAGGTGATGCAGGTTATGCAGTATGCAGAGGATCATCAACAGCCTTTGCAGTGCGTGATGGAGCCGGAATGATTATTGCATGAAGCATTTCAGGGTTCTGCGCAGCTACAGGCCAGATATCCAGAATATATTGAAGACGTAATGAGCGGGGTTAGCGATGTTGTCACAGGAATTGGAATACTCCTTGAATGCGGCATTCCAGGCGGCCAGGGATGAGCGTCATGAATATATTACGGTAGAGCATCTGCTGGGTGCGCTGCTGGACAACGCTACTGCCGCACGAGTATTGCGAGCGTGTGGCGGTGATATTGAAAGCCTGCGCAAGAGTGTTGACGAGTTTCTCAGCGAGAATGTACCCAAGGTCCCCGGCGGCGCCGAAGTGGACACCCAGCCGACCCTGGGATTCCAGCGTGTTATTCAGCGCGCCGTGCTCCATGTTCAGGGGGCCGGCAAGAAAGAGGTGACCGGCGCCAACGTCCTGGTGGCCATTTTCGCCGAAAAGGAATCCCATGCCGTGTATTTTCTGCACAAGCAAAATATCACACGGTTTGATGTGGTGAATTTCATTTCCCACGGCATTTCCAAGGTGCCGGGAGAGAACCAGAATGAATTGCCTGCTCCCGAGGAAGGTGAAGAGTCGACGGCCCAGGCCGAACGCAGCCCGCTTGATGTGTTTACCATCAACCTCAATCAGCGGGCGCTGGAAGGCAGGATTGATCCGCTAATAGGCCGAGCTTACGAACTGGAACGTACGATCCAGATTCTGTGCCGGCGTCGCAAGAACAATCCCTTGTACGTGGGCGAAGCCGGTGTCGGCAAGACCGCACTTGCTGAAGGACTGGCCAAGCATATTGTTGACGGCGAGGTGCCGGAGGTGCTGGCCGATGCGGTGATCTATTCTCTGGACATGGGCGCGTTGCTGGCCGGCACCAAGTATCGCGGTGATTTTGAAAAACGCCTGAAGGCGGTATTGGGTCAGCTCAAGAAGCAGCGTCACGCCATCCTGTTTATTGACGAGATTCATACCATAATCGGAGCCGGTGCCGCGTCCGGCGGTGCCATGGATGCCTCAAACTTGTTAAAGCCAGTACTTGGCAGTGGTGATCTCAAGTGTATTGGTTCTACCACTTACCAGGAATATCGCGGGATCTTTGACAAGGATCGCGCCTTGTCCCGCCGGTTCCAGAAAATTGACGTGGTTGAGCCTACCGAGGACGAGACCTTTGAAATCCTGCGCGGCCTCAAGACCCGGTTCGAGGAGCATCACAATATCAAGTATACCAACCAGGCCTTGCGCAGTGCCGTCGAATTATCGGCACGCTATATCACCGACCGTCATTTGCCTGACAAGGCGATTGACGTTATTGATGAAGCCGGCGCCAGCATGCAGTTGCTCGTGCCATCCAAGCGCAAGAAAACCATTGGTGTCGGAGATATTGAGAATATCGTTGCCAAGATTGCCCGCATCCCGCCCAAGAGTGTCTCCAAGTCAGACCTTGAGGCGCTGCGCAATCTTGATCGTGATTTGAAGATGGTAGTTTATGGGCAGGACGCTGCTATCGAAGCGCTGTCGACATCCATCAAGCTGTCCCGTTCCGGCTTGCGCGAAGGTGGCAAGCCGATTGGTGCATACCTGTTCTCCGGCCCGACCGGTGTCGGTAAAACAGAGGTTACCCGCCAGCTTGCACATACACTGGGTATCGAGCTGATCCGGTTTGATATGTCCGAGTACATGGAGCGCCACACCGTCTCAAGACTGATTGGCGCACCGCCGGGTTATGTCGGTTTTGACCAGGGTGGCCTGCTGACCGATGCCATTACCAAGCATCCACATTCAGTGCTGCTGCTTGATGAAATTGAAAAGGCGCACCCCGACGTATTCAACCTGCTATTGCAGGTAATGGATCACGGCACGCTCACGGACAACAATGGCCGCAAGGCGGATTTTCGTAACGTCATCATTGTCATGACTACCAATGCCGGCGCACAGCGTGCCGCGCGTGCATCCATGGGTTTCACCGAGCAGGATAACAGTGTTGATGACATGGAAGACATTAACCGGATGTTTACACCGGAGTTCCGCAATCGTCTTGATGCCATTATTCGATTCAAGGCACTTGAAAAGGACACCATTGCTCACGTGGTCGACAAGTTCATCATGGAACTGGAAGCGCAGCTGGCTGATCGGAACGTGACTATTGAACTTGAACAATCAGCACGAGCTTGGCTGACAGAGCATGGTTACGATCCAGCCATGGGCGCCCGGCCCATGTCACGCCTGATCCAGGAAAAGATCAAGAAAGGGCTTGCTGATGAAATCCTGTTTGGCAGCCTGTCCGGTGGCGGCCATGTCGTTATTCGTGTTGAAGATGGTGAATTCCACTTTGATATACCGGAGCCGGTAACCACCTAGTTTTCGACTGAATGATAGCCGATCCCGGAAACCAAAAAGCCCGCAATGCGGGCTTTTTGGTTTTATCAGCGTGTCAAATCTGGATGTATGTCCAGTCATCCTGGAGGCGCTGGAGTAGCTGGTCCAGAGTCGATGGCGGCTGAATAGTGGTGTATCAACTGATAATCAGACCCGGGTCGGGCCAGGAGTGGCCTAGCGTGCGCGGAATACTATGCGACCCTTGGTCAGGTCATAAGGGGTCAATTGCACTGTTACCTTGTCACCGGTGAGAATACGAATGTAGTGCTTGCGCATTTTTCCTGAAATATGCGCCGTGACAACGTGACCGTTATCCAGTTCAACGCGGAACAGGGTGTTCGGCAGTGTATCCACTACCGTGCCTTCCATTTCTATGCTTTCTTCTTTTGCCACTACGTTCTCTACTACACTGCATTCCGATGAAGTTGCCGGCTCGCGCTGTTAGCCGGGGTCGTGATCGCGCCGTATAATGCCGCAAAGGGGGCAGGGCGTAAAGCGCTCAGCGCCGCGAAAGCCGTTTAATTGTCAGATTCCTCGCTCATCAAATGCCACTGACCGTCCGCAGACAGCGTCTGCAGCGGTTGAAAATTCTGTTTGTAAGACATTTTCGGGCTGTTTTCGATCCAATAGCCGAGATACAGCCATTCCAAACCGTTTTTCCGGGCATATTCCACCTGCCACAGAATGGCCAGGGTGCCCAGGCCACGGCGCGATTGGTCCGGGTCAAAAAAAGTATATACGGCAGACAGGCTGGTCGGCTGCAGGTCGGCAACGGCAACGGCGAGTAATCGCCCGGTTCCCGGCTCCCGGAATTCCACGAACCGGGTGTCCACTGGTGTGGCGACCAGAAAGTCCGTGAATGTCTCGGGGCGGGGATTATCCATGCCGGCACCCTGGTGGCGCCGGTTTTGGTATTTCCCGTATAGTGAAAATACGGTGTCATCGAAGTAAGGCTCGACAACCCTGATATGCAGATCCCGGTTTTTTGCCAGCGTGCGTCGTTGTCCACGAGATGGCCTGAATTCAGCAATTGAAATGCGTACCGGGATACAGCCGCCACAGTGTGGGCAGTGGGGCCGGTAGACCAATTTGCCGCTGCGACGAAATCCAAGGCCGAGAAGCTTGTCGTACATGGCCGGGTTGACGGCCTGGTCAGGATCGAGAAACAGGATCTGGCTTTGCAGGTCCTGCAGGTAACTACAGGTCTGTGGCAGGCTCAGGTAAAGCGATGGCGCCTCGGTTTTGCGGTTCATGGCACTTCACCGTCGATGAACCAGGGTGAACAGGGTCGAGCGCCGGCCCAGGAGCCGGGTTGGTCGGGGCCAGCCAGGGCACGACTGAGGTGAGTCATGAAGTCCTCTCGACGCAAATCAACGGCACCAAGGGTTTGCAAGTGCGGTGACGATACCTGGCAGTCGATCAGTTCAAATCGCCATTGTTTCAGTTGTTCGGCCAGGAATACCAGCGCCACCTTGGAAGCATCGGTTTCACGGCTGAACATGGATTCGCCGAAGAATGCGCGCCCGAGGCTGACGCCGTAAAGGCCGCCAACCAGCTTGTCGTCGAGCCAGGTTTCCACCGAATGGGCGTAGCCTTGTTCATGCAGTATGCAGTAGGCCTCAATCATTTCGGGCAGTATCCAGGTTCCGGGATCAGTAGCGTCGCCGGCCTCCTGTTCAGGTCGTCGCCGCCCGGCTCTCGATGCTGCGCAGGCACGAATAACCTGCTCAAATGCGTGATCAAAGCTGACGCGAAACTTTTGCTTGCGCAAGGTTTTTTTCAGGCTCTTCGAGATTCGAAGCTGGTCCGGAAACAAGGTCGCACGCGGGTCCGGTGACCACCACAGGATTGGCTGGTCATTGTTGTACCAGGGAAAAATACCGTGACCATAGGCTTCAAGCAGGCGCCCTGTTTGCAGGTCGCCGCCAATGGCCAGCAGCCCCTCCGGGGAGGCCAGCTCTGCCGGCGGAAAAGTAAAATGGTCTGGTGCAAGAATAAACATGATCGCAGTTTACGCGGATTCAGCCCGGTTGTTGATGCCTGAACGGCGAGTCTTGCCCCAGTTCACTGATCTCTTCGCTCACGCCCTGGCTCTCATATTTCAGGTAGTCGGCAATAGCCTGGCGGAATTGCGGTTCGCGAACCCAGTGCGCCGAGTGAGTCGGGCTGGGCAGGAATCCACGCGCCAGCTTGTGCCGTCCCTGTGCGCCGGCTTCAAAACGCCGCAATCCGGTGTTGATACAATATTCAATGGGACTGTAATAGCAGGTTTCAAAGTGCAGACTGTGATAATCATCATCGCTACCCCAGTAACGTCCATACAGCGTATCGCCGCCTTCGAGGAATAATGCGCCGGCAACTGTATTGCCCTGGTCGCGGGCAAACAAGAGGTGTACGTTACCGGGCATAGTGGCGCCCAGTTGTTCAAAGAACTCACGGTTCAGGTAGGCGCTGGCACCATGAATCATGATGGTGCGCCGGTAGAACCGGTAGAACCGATCCCAGTCAGCGGTCGTGCAAGCTTCGCCTGGTACACGATGCATCTCGATACCGGCATCGCTGACGTAACGTCGTTCGCGGCGCACTTTCTTTCTCTTGCGCGACGTCATGCCTGAAAGAAAGTCATCAAAGCATGTGTAATCATTGTTAGACCAGTGAAACTGGAAGCTGCTGCGTGGCAGCAGGCCGTGACCGGCAAGCTGGTGCTTTTCTTCCTCTGTTGTAAACAACCAGTGCAGTGATGACGCATTGTGCAGTGTGGCCAGCTCAATGGCAGCGGCGCTTAGCTGCTCCCGTACCCATGATTGATCATGCCCCGCAAGAACCAGCAGGCGGTTCCCTGTTGCCGGGGTAAACGGAATGGCACCGGTAAGCTTCGGGTAATAATCCAGTCCGGCACGCATATAGGCATTGGCCCAGGCCCAGTCAAAAATATATTCGCCCCAGGAATGGCTCTTGAGGAAAAGCGGTGCCGCACCGATCAGGGATTGGTGATCGTCGTACAGCGCAAGATGCCGGGGTTGCCAGCCATGGTTCGGGCTAACGCAGCCACTTTGTTCCAGCGCCGCCAGGAATTCATGTCGCAAAAACGGATTGTCCGTGCCTTCCAGTGCATTCCAGTCGGCGGCAGCCAGTTGAGTGATATCGTCAATAATCCTGAGATTCATGGGCTGAGTGTAGCAGAGCGCCGGCAACGCAAAGGCAGGGGAAAATGCCCGGGATTTGCCTGATATCCGCAGATTATTTCCCTTGAAGCCCTTTGCAAAGCACTGGCTTTGGCCCAAAATAGCGCCCCCGACAGGACGGTTGATTCCAGGAAGCAGTCAGTTATGAATTTACACGAACACCAGGCCAAAACCCTGTTTGCCGGCTATGACATTCCGGTGCCGGCGGGCAAGCCCGCGTATTCCGCCGCTGAAGCACTTGCAGTTGCCGAAGAACTGGGTGGTACAAGCTGGGTGGTCAAGGCCCAGGTGCATGCAGGCGGTCGCGGCAAGGCCGGTGGCGTACGCGTGGTGAATGGCCGCGATGAGCTTGAAAAAGCCGTTGATCAGTTACTGGGCTCGCGCCTGGTTACACATCAAACCGGTGCCGATGGCCAGCCTGTTGATCGCCTGTTGATCGAACAACCATGCGGAATCAGGCGCGAACTGTACCTGGCCTGCCTGCTGGACAGGCCCTTGTCACGACTGGTGTTTATTGGTTCCGCTTCCGGTGGCATGGACATCGAAGAAGTTGCGGCCAGCAACCCCGAAAAGATTATCAAGACAGTGATTGACCCGGTGGCAGGCCTGCAGCCATACCAGTGCCGCAAGATGGCGTTTGCACTCGGACTTGAAGGCAAGCAGGTAACGTCGCTGGTGCAGATCATGATGCGCATTGAGCGCGCCGTGCGCGAGAACGACCTGAGCCTGGTGGAAATCAATCCATTGATTGTTACCGAGGATGATGCGCTGATGGCGCTGGATGCCAAGATCAATATTGACGAGAGCGCATTGTACAGACAAAAAGCACTGGAAGAATGGCGCGATCCGACCCAGGAAGATCCGAAAGAACACAAGGCAAACCAGTTCGGGCTGAACTACGTGGCGCTTGATGGCAGCATCGGCTGTATGGTCAACGGCGCCGGCCTGGCCATGGCAACCATGGACCTGATCAAGTTGCACGGCGGTACCCCGGCAAACTTCCTTGATGTGGGCGGCGGTACAACAGCTGACAAGGTGGCCGAGGCACTCAAAATCATTTTGTCCGATACCAGCGTCAAGGCCATCCTGGTCAATATCTTCGGCGGCATTGTTCGATGCGATCTCATTGCTGAAGGCGTGATATCAGCAGTTCGGGAAATACAGACCGCTGTGCCTATCGTCGTGCGACTGGAAGGCACCAATGTTGAACAGGGCAAGGCGCTGTTAAAGGACAGCGGCCTCAGTATTATCGCGGCAGACGGTTTGACCGACGCAGCCATCCAGGCGGTCAAGGCTGCGGGTTAGGGATATTGTTATGAGTATTCTGGTTAACAAGGACACGCGTGTAATCTGCCAGGGTTTTACCGGCAAGCAGGGCACGTTTCATTCAGAACAGGCCATTGCTTACGGCACCAGCATGGTCGGCGGTGTTACGCCCGGCAAGGGTGGTCAAATGCACCTGGACAGACCGGTATTCAATACCGTTGCCGATGCGGTGGCTGAAACCGGCGCCGATGCGACCATGATTTATGTGCCTGCCGCGTTTGCTGCAGATTCTATCCTGGAAGCGGCTGATGCCGGCATCAAGGTGATCGCCTGTATTACAGAAGGCATCCCGGTGCTGGATATGCTCAAGGTCAAGGCGGCATTGTCTTCGTATGATGCGCACCTGATAGGGCCCAACTGTCCCGGTGTAATTACACCGGGTGAGTGCAAGATCGGTATTATGCCGGGAGCGATTCACAAGCCGGGCAAGATCGGTATTGTTTCCCGCTCCGGAACGCTTACGTATGAAGCAGTACACCAGACAACCGAGGCCGGTTTGGGTCAGAGCACCTGCGTAGGAATTGGTGGTGACCCGGTGCATGGCCTGGGGTTTGTGGATTGCCTGGAAATGTTTGAAGCCGACGATCAAACAGAAGGCGTGATTATGGTTGGTGAAATCGGTGGCCAGGCCGAGGAAGATGCAGCCGCCTTTATCAAGTCCGGCATGAAAAAGCCGGTAGTGGCCTATATCGCCGGTGTTACCGCACCCAGGGGCAAGCGCATGGGTCACGCCGGCGCCGTTATTGCCGGCGGCAAGGGCACTGCTGAAGACAAGTTTGCCGCGCTGGAAGCAGCCGGTGTGCATACCGTGCGTTCACCCGCTGATATGGGCACACGCATGAAGCAGGTACTGGGTTAGGCCATGACAACATCGCTGCGCATTGCGCTGGCGCAAATCAATCCACTGGTTGGCGATATTCATGGCAATGCCGAGCGCATGAAACAGGCGGCCGGTGAAGCCAGAACACTCGGCGCACACCTGGTAGTTTTCCCCGAATTGAGCCTGACCGGCTACCCGCCGGAAGACCTGCTGTTGCGACCGGGTTTTGTTGACCTGGCAGACTCCGTGCTCAACGAGCTGGCAGCGTCAGTCAGCGATATGGTCTGGATTGTAGGCCACCCTCATGGCAGTGACGGTGCTGTATATAATGCAGCATCGGTGCTGGTTGATGGCCGCGCAGTTGCCCGGTATCACAAGCAAGTTCTTCCTAACTACAGTGTCTTTGATGAAAAGCGCTATTTTGCCCAGGGCAGTGAAGCTTGTGTTATTGAGCTGAATGGCCGCAACCTGGGCATAACCATATGTGAAGATATATGGGATCCGAAACCTGTAGCCCTGGCCAGGGAAGCCGGCGCCGAGATTATTCTTAATCTCAATGCGTCACCCTTCCATGCAAACAAGTGGATAGAGCGCGAAGCTATTGTGCGCGAACGCATCAGTGAGCAGTCGTTGCCGGTGATTTATGTCAACCAGACGGGTGGGCAGGATGAGCTGGTATTTGATGGCGCATCGTTTGCCATGGATGCAAGTGGTGAGGTAACGCATCGCGCATCAGCATTTGAACCAGAAGTCACCACGGTGGACTGGCTGGTGGACGGTGCGCTGACATCGCGTGATGGCGTTGTTGCCTATCCTGTCGACGAGGCCTGTATCTACCAGGCACTGGTGCTGGGCGTATCCGATTACGTCAACAAGAACGGGTTCAATGGCGTGGTGATTGGATTGTCCGGTGGTATAGATTCCGCGCTGACGCTGGCTATTGCTGTTGATGCCTTGGGTGCGGACCGGGTCGAGGCGGTAATGATGCCTTCCCGCTATACGTCCGACATGAGTCTTGAGGATGCGCAGGCACAGGCCAGCGCGTTGGCGGTAAATTACCGCGTGATCGAAATTGAACCCATGTTCAACAGTTTCCTTGATGCGCTCAAGGATGAATTTGCCGGTCTCAAGATTGATACGACCGAAGAGAATATCCAGGCGCGCGTGCGCGGCGTGTTGTTGATGGCGATTTCCAACAAGCTGGGCAAGATGGTGTTGACTACCGGGAACAAAAGCGAAATGGCAGTTGGCTATGCAACCCTGTATGGCGATATGGCTGGCGGCTTTGCGGCGATCAAGGATGTGTCCAAAACACTGGTGTACAAACTGGCCAATTGGCGCAACCGCCTGGCGCCGGTTATTCCGCAGCGTGTCATTGATCGACCGCCATCGGCAGAGCTGGCACCGGATCAGAAAGACAGCGACTCACTGCCCGAATACCCGGTACTCGATGCAATCCTGCAAGCTTATGTGGAAAACGATATGTGTGCCGAGGAAATTGTGGCTCAAGGGTTCAATCCCGAGACAGTTGCCCGGGTAATTCGATTGGTGAATCTGAACGAGTACAAGCGTCGGCAGGCGCCACCGGGAGTGCGTATCAGTCGCAAAGCCTTCGGTCGTGATCGGCGCTACCCGATAACATCGGGTTATCGCGGGAAAGCGAAATAGATTATTGTGGTTGGAGTGCGGCCAGCGCTTGGTTACAATAGTTATACTGCATCAGGTAAAACGAGAATTTTACAATGAAAAAGATCGAAGCAATCATCAAGCCGTTCAAGCTGGACGATGTGCGCGAGGCATTGTCCGAAGTGGGGGTAAGCGGTCTCACGGTTACAGAAGTCAAAGGCTTTGGCAGACAAAAGGGTCACACCGAGCTCTATCGCGGTGCGGAATATGTTGTCGATTTCTTGCCCAAAGTAAAAATTGAACTGGTGGTGGCCGAGGCCATGGTAGATGGCGCGATTGAAGCCATCACCGAAGCGGCGCGTACCGGCCGCATCGGTGACGGAAAGATATTTGTCAGCTCTGTTGACAAGATAGTGCGAATCCGTACAGGTGAAACAGACGAAGACGCGATCTAGGTTCTCGGGCGCGCTGCCCGGATCGGCTCGAAAGGGTTAGGGTGTTCGGGCGACTGGTGGCTTGCCAGCCGCGGGCGCCGTTTTCGCATCTCAGCGCCCGTCGACCGAACAAGGCGGTCCTGTCAGGAAAATTCCTTGGTGCGTGCCAGATCGGCGGCACCGGCCTTCAGGTAATCCGAGTTTGGAAAGTTTTTACTGAGTACGCGCAAGGTATCTTTCCTGAGATCGTCAAGGCCAATCTCTCCGTAGGTAACAGCCATAATTCCCAGTGCGTCTTCAACAGACCGGGTGCGCTGGTACTTTTCCAGGATGATTTTGCAGCGATTCAGGGTTGCGGTATGCGCCTTCCGCTTAAGGTAGTACTGCGCCACCTTGATTTCATGACGCGCCAGTGAATCAAGCAGGTAGGCAGCGCGTTTGCGTGCATCCGGAGCATAGCGGCTGCGTGGGAACTTGTTTACCAGTTCCCGGAAAGTATTGAATGCTTCGCGTGCTGCGCGCGGGTCACGATCAGCCACGTCTGTTTCGATGCCGAGCATGCGACCCAGTGTGCCACCACGATTGTTGAAATTGATCAGGCCCTTCAGGTAGTAGACGTAGTCAATATTGGCATGCGTCGGATGCAGGCGGATAAACCGGTTTGCAGCAGACAGTGCCAGTTCCGGCTCCTCGTGCTTGTAATAGACATAAGCTACCTCAAGCTGGGCCTGCTCGGCGTAACGCCCGTAGGGATAGCGTGCTTCGAGCTGTTCGAAGTACTTGATCGCCGTTTCCTTGTTGCCGGCAGCAAAGGCATTTTTGGCTTCAACATAAAAGCGTTGCGGCGACCAGTCCTTGGTTGGATCTTCTTCGGTCGTGGCGCAAGCGCTGATCAGAAGGCTGGCTGCGATTACAGACCACAGGTAAATGATTCGACGTGACATAAGGTGTAATTAAGATATGCTTGGGTCAGATTGGAATGGGCCTAATTGTAGGGTCATTGGCAGGTTTTGCAACAGATTATGAGCGAAGAGCAGGTTTTGATACTGGAAGTGCCCGAAGACCTGGCCAATATGCGGCTGGATCAGGCGTTGTCGTCCATGGTGGCTGGACATTCCCGAGCCCAGTTGCAGCAGTGGATCAAGGACGGCCGGGTTTTGCTGGGAGACCGGCAGCCGAAACAGCGTGACCGGGTAGCCGCCGGTGACCGTCTCGAAATTCGTGTTCCCGAGCCAGAGCCGGCTGATGACTGGCAACCGGAGCCTATGGCGCTGGATGTCATCTACGAGGACGACCAGATCATGGTACTCAACAAGCCGGCCGGCCTGGTGGTGCACCCGGGTGCCGGTAATACCAACGGAACACTGCTCAATGCCTTGATTGCTCATGCTCCCGGGATCGAGAACATTGCCCGCGCCGGGATTGTGCATCGGCTCGACAAGGATACCTCCGGGTTAATGGTGGTTGCCAAAACCGAGTCGGCTCGCCTGAACCTGGTAGAGCAGTTGGCTGAACACGCTGTCGCGCGCGAGTACCTGGCGGTAGTGAATGGGCTGATGGTGGCCGGTGGCACCGTGGATGAGCCCATGGCGCGTCACCCCAAGGATCGGAAGCGTATGGCGGTTGTACCCTATGGCGGCAAGGATGCGGTGACCCATTACCGCGTCGAGGAAAAATTCCGTGCCCATACGCTGGTTCGGGCATCGTTGGAGACAGGTCGAACCCACCAGATTCGCGTTCACATGACCTATATCAACTACCCGCTGGTGGGTGACCCGGTTTACGGGGGGCGTCTCAAGTTTCCAAAAGCCTGTTCTGAATCCATGAAAGACGGCTTGCGCCGGTTTTCACGGCAGGCGCTGCATGCGACCCGGTTGATGCTGGAGCACCCGCAAACCGGGGAAGAAATGAGCTGGCACGTACCGCTGCCGCGGGACATGGAGGACCTCCTCGACGTATTGCGCGCTGATGCCCGGGAACATGCCGATGACTGAGCAGTACGGCGCCAGCCTGATTGTGCCTGACTGGCCGGCACCGGCTTCAGTGAAAGCCGTTTCGACCACCCGGATTGGCGGCGTCAGCCGGGGTGTATGGGGCAGTCTGAATCTAGGCCGGCATGTGAATGATCTGCCGGATAACGTGACGACCAACCGGGAACGGCTTGCACAGCTGGCGAGTTTGCCTGCCGAACCAAGATGGCTGAACCAGGTCCATGGTACAGCCGTGGTGGATGCGGCGACCGTATCCATAGCTGTTGATGCGGATGCCAGCTTCACCAGCCAACTCACAACGGTATGTGTTGTCATGACAGCCGACTGCCTGCCGGCACTGTTTTGCAACCGGCAGGGTACTGTGGTTGCCGCCGCCCATGCCGGGTGGCGGGGACTGGCTGCGGGAGTCCTGGAGCAAGCGCTCGTGGCGATGGCTGTATCGCCGGCGGATGTGCTGGTATGGCTGGGTCCGGCCATCGGGCCGCACGCCTTTGAAGTCGGTACCGAAGTGCGCGATGCATTTATCAGCCAGCATCCCGAAACGGCTACAGCTTTTGAGCCCGTTGCTGATGGCAAGTGGCTGGCGGATATCTATAGTCTTGCGCGAATTCGCCTGGGTAGCGCGGGGGTAAGTGAGATATATGGCGGCGAATTTTGTACCTTCAGCGATCCTGACCGGTTTTTTTCCTACCGTCGCGACAATGAAACCGGGCGCATGGCCAGCCTGATCTGGCTTGCGTGAACCGGCTGGACTGGATGCGACATTCAAGTATGATTCGTCGACTTTAACCGGGACGGGGCGCAGAGCTGAATATGGATTCGTTGTTATTGTGGATAGTGGTATTTACCGCCATGGGTGGCGTGCTCAGCGTCAGCGGCGCCGGCCTGTTCCTGGTGCTGCCGCGACACCTGGCTGACCGCATTCTGCCATCGCTGGTGAGTTTTGCCATTGGCGCACTGCTCGGCGCGGCATTCCTCGGTTTGTTGCCGCATGCCCTCGAGAATCCGAAAGTAACCGACGTTCACGATATTACGTTCACTGTGCTCATCGGTTTGCTGGTGTTTTTTGTCCTGGAAAAAATGGTGCTCTGGCGCCACTGTCATCACGCCGAGTGCGAGGCGCATGGAACCGAGTTACACGCTGATCACGATCACGATCACGATCATGACCATCACCATGGGCATGGTCCGGTGGCGGCGGCCAATAATGATGTCAGTGCCGGCAAGCTGATCCTGGTCGGTGATGCCATGCACAACCTGGTGGATGGCGTACTGATTGCTGCCGCGTTCCTGGTCGATGTGCATTTGGGTATGGTGACGGCGCTGGCGGTAATTGCCCATGAAATTCCGCAAGAAGTGGGTGATTTCGCCATCCTGCTGCAGGGCGGAATGAGTCGCAGCAAGGCATTCATGTTCAATATTCTTTCAGGACTGACCAGTGTGATTGGTGGCGTGCTGGCCTATTTCTTTCTCGCCGATGCAGAATCTGCCGTACCGTACGTACTGGCGTTGGCGGCATCGAGCTTTATCTATATCGCTGTAGCCGACCTGATCCCAGGGCTGCACAAGCGTACCGACATTTCAGAAACACTTGCCCAGGTATCGTTGATCGGCGCCGGTGTTGTTGTAATCTACTTCGTACACTCATCGCTGCACTAGTTACAGGATTCCGGGTTGGTGCGCCTCGCCAGGATAGAGCCAACACGGAAGGCATCAGAGATAGATGTAGCCCTTTCTTTTGAGCCGATCTTCCTCGGTGGGGCCATAAGGCACAATATCAATAAACCCGGGAATATCCTCGTCGCTGATGTCCATCAGTTCCATCTGGGTCTTGCAGATCTTGATATCAATAACGCGATCAGCATCCAGTAACGCGGCGTCGTCCACAATTTTTTTATAGCGACTGTAGTTTTTCCTTGAGAAGAACCGGATTTCAGGACCATGCAAGACCAGGGCGATGCCGGTTTGTTCCTTGTTATTGCGCATGGTCTCCTTTAATTGCCTGGCCCGCGACAGCAGGTCCCGGATTTCCTTTTCGTTATGCAGTGTGACATTGAAAATATAGCGACCGTCCTTGCCATTATCGACGCTGATGGATGGCACATCATCAGAAAATGACGTGGACATTGGCAGTATTAGAGAAATGCCCAGGAGGATTCTGCAGGTCGATTTCATGATGGTGGCGCTATCAGGTGCACTCGTAATTGGTTTGTCTGAATGAATTGTGCAGAAATTGGCACTGTTCGTCCAGAACAAGCCTGGTCAGCTGTAATCTTTCCGGTTGCGGCATAGTCAGCGGTGCTGGATCACGGTGTCGTCAGGGCATTGCCCGGATGGTGTTGGTGGCACCGAAAGGGATAGCGATCAGGCTGTTACAATCAACAGCCGGTCGCGGCTTGAGTGTGAGATGCAGCCCTGGTTACTGGCTTATATCAAAGAGCATCGAGAAATCTGTTGCCCGGATATGCTTGGTCAGGCCGCCAATGGAAATTTCATCAATGCCGGTCAGGGCAATGTCACGAACAGTATCGAGGCTGACATCGCCGGATGCTTCAAGATTGGCGCGACCGCTATTGATTTGGACCGCTTCGCGTAACTGATCATTGCTGAAGTTGTCCAGCAGAATGTAGCGTGCGCCGGCGGCCAATGCCTGCTGGAGTTCATCCAGCGATTCCACCTCGATTTCGATTTTTACTGACCCATCAGTGGAAGAATTTGCCAGGCCAAGCGCCTTGGCGATGGAGCCAGCCGCACGGATATGGTTTTCCTTGATCAGGATGGCATCAAACAGGCCGATACGATGATTGTGACCACCACCACAACGTACAGCGTATTTCTCGGCGAGGCGCAGGCCGGGGATGGTTTTCCGGGTGTCCAGTATGCGAACCCCGGTACCGGCAACGGCATTCACATAGTGTTGCGTGGCGGTGGCGACAGCAGATAATGTCTGTAAAAAATTCAATGCTGTTCGCTCGGCTATTAACATGTTTCGTGCTGAACCATTGATGCGACATACGCTGCTGTTTGCATCGACTTGCTGGCCTTCCTGTATGTGCCAGTCGAGGTGAATGACTGGATCCACCATGGCAAAGCATTCATTCACCCAGGCCTGGCCGCAAATGACCGCTTGTTCTCGGCAAATGATCTCTGCAACAGCCTGGCCGTCGGCCGGCAGCAGTTGTGCAGTCAGGTCGCCGCTGCCCAGGTCTTCCCTGAGTGCATTGGCGACATTGTTCTTGATTTCCTGATCCAGCATGACCGTGCCCGTGGTGATAATGGCGCAAGCATACCCAAACTGCGCACCAGTACAAGCCGGGCTCAGTCAGCCAGCCTGAGCCCGGAAAAGATGTGGCGGGTATCGGCAGTATAGAAATTCCGGAAGCTGAGACGCTTGATCCAGTCAGAGGTAAATCGACTGGCGCCACGCAGGACGTAATGCCGGTTGTCAAACCAGGGAGTTGAGTAACCATCGTAGGGGAATGGTCTGAAACCGGGATAGGGCTGAAACGTGTTGCTGCACCACTCCCAGCACTGATTGGATTGATCTTCGCTGAAGGATTTGTACGATCGACTGTACTCCCACTCGAATTCGGTCGGCAGCCGCAAGCCGGCCCAGGATGCAAAAGCGCTGGCTTCATGGTGGCTGAGCAGGGTGACCGGCTCGGCGGCAGACATTTCCCGGGGGCCGAGTGAGCCCGTGGCCACATCTATAATATAGTAGCGACCGGAATCATGACGGCGCCAGTTTCCAGGTAGCGCAATGTTATTCTGTTGCAGCCAGCGCCAGCCATCCGGTGTCCAGTGTTCAGGCCGGCTGTAGCCAGCCGATTCCACGAAGCCCAGGTATTCAGCGCAACTTACCGGCCCGGAGGCAATGGAAAATTCTTCAACCGGGACTTCATGGCGCGGAATTTCATTGTCGTACGCGCGGGCATCGTCCAGGAGACCAATAGTCACCATTGCGCTTTCGAGCAACACAGATGGACTGATAACGTCGCGACCACCTGGACAGCTTGAAGGGGTGAAATCCGGGTCGGAATGCTGCAGCGCATATTGCTGGCAAACCTGCATGAGAGTTTCGTTGTGCTGGTGATGATGCTGGACCAGGAACAGCAGCAAGTAATCGTCTCGCAACAGCTCATGCGAGTGACCATCGGCAACCAGGTTGTTCAGTACATAAACAGTTTCTTCGTGTAGCCGAAGCAGCCGGTCAAGATGTTGCGCCCGGCAAGGCAGTTGACCACCGCGAAGCGATTTTGGGCTTAGCCAGGGGAAATAGAGTTGTTTCTCAAGATCCTGGAGCGGTTGACCCAGTACTTGTTCGAGCAACCAATAGCGCTCGATAAAAACCATGTGACCGATATGCCAGCCAACCGGGCTGAGCTCGGGATGGAATTGCGTAGTCCAGGCATGCTCGGGCAATCGTGATGCTATGGTAATGCCGTGCTGCAGGGCCTGGTCGAGATCAAGGCTGGTGACCTTCATAACGGACTTATGTCGGCATGTCCGTTGTCGTCAATACTGATGATGCTGTGATTCGGCAGGCTGACCCAGCCGCGATCAGGGTGCAATGGCTCTGATGCAACCACCACCGCATCGGGAAAACATGCATTGTTGACCGTGTAATAAAGACTGGGACAGTCGCCGTTAACGGCATGGCGGCTGGCAACAATATTCTGGCCATCACTGACGGCGATGTTCAGAAGACATTTTCTGCCTGCCATGGATTTGCCCAGGTCGTCCAGTAGCGCGGCAAGCAGGTCAGTCAGTTCAAAGTTCTGGTGCTTTCGGCGCAACTGCCTGAACAGGGCAAACAGGTATTCGGAATCCGTTGTTCCATGTACGTGGGCATCAATATCGGCGTCCAGTCCGCACCGAAATCCGTGACGAACTTCGGTGGGAAAATCCTTGATGTAGCCATTATGAAGAAAGATGTATCGATCATCCAGGAACGGCTGGGTGTTTGCATGACTCACGTCCATATTGCGTGTGGCGCTGCGTACGTTGGCCATCCACAGTTGCTTGCTGAGACTGCGCGCCAGCGGCTCCAGGTTCGGATCCGTCCAGATGGGCATGGGGTTGCTGTAGCGTGCTGCGCGACCGTTATCATCGTACCAGCCGAAACCGTAGCCGTCGGCATTGAGTCGGCCCTCGCGCATCTCCAGGGGTTCCCAGGATTGCTTGAGCAGACTGTGATGAGGTTCAAGCAGTAAATCCTTGAGCAGGATCTCGCGACCAAGATAACAGGCGATTCGGCACATGTGACAATAATAACGTCAATTGATGTCTCAAGCCACACACTGCTGCTGCGGTTGCTGCCGATACACGGATAAAACCACAGTCTATATCACATTAAATGCGCGTTGTTAGTGTGGTAGCATGATGCGCCTTGCGTAACAAGAGAACACTGGAGGAGCGATCATGGAATCAGGGTTTTCCGGGATATTGACCGCGCATGCTGTACAGGATCGGATCAATATCACCACGATTACAGACAGGCCGGTGTACCAGGACCTGGCCGACGATGTGGCCAGTGGGTTGTCACGGGAACAAAAAAGTCTGCCGGCAAAATATTTTTATGATGAACGTGGTTCAGATCTTTTTGATCGCATTTGCCTGACTCCAGAGTATTACCCTACTCGTACTGAAGATGAGTTGCTTTCCTGCTGCGCCGCTGACATCCTGGAATGCATTCACCCGCACTCCATTGTTGAGCTCGGCAGTGGCGCCAGCCGAAAGACCCGCCATTTTTTCGACGCCTGCGAACGGCGGAACATCAAACCAACCTATCGCCCGGTTGATATATGCGGGCAAATGTTGCTGCATGCGGGAAGCAGGCTTTGCGGCCTGTATCCATGGCTGGAAATTGATGCCATGGTGCTGGATTACACGGCCGATTTGCAGCACCTGGAGGACCGCAACGAGCGAAGATTGTTTGCCTTTCTGGGCGGTACGCTTGGGAACTTTACCGAGACGGAAGCCTGCACGTTTCTGTCAGAAGTGCGAAATATCATGCGCCATGATGATCGGTTGCTGGTTGGTGTGGACAGGGTAAAGGATCATGGCATATTGAACGCGGCATACAATGATGCCGAAGGCCTGACGGCAGAATTCAATCTCAATATGTTGCGGGTGCTGAATCGTGAACTGGGTGCCGGGTTCAATCCAGATCAGTTTGAACACAGGGCATGGTTCAATGAATCGGACGCGCAAATTGAAATGCATTTGCGCGCAATCAGGGCCCAGAAAGTCCGGATGCGTGACCTGCCTAACCGGTTTTGTTTTGAGCAAGATGAAACCATTCTTACCGAGATCAGTCGCAAGTTTACCCGTAATTCGTTTGAACAACTCCTGGCTGCAGCAGGTCTCGACACTGAAGCGCATTTCGAGCCAGATAATAGTTACTTTTCTCTGTTTTTGGTCCGCCCGACAAGTGGTAGAATTTGACGTCCCGGACCGTTTGTCGATTACAGAATCATGCGGTAAGCTGGCCGGGCAATCCGGAGAAGGGATGACAATCCGGAAAAATGCGGGCGTTAGCGATGTCATGGTAACTTGAAATATCGAGACGGGAACTGGCGCGGCAAACAATAACGACAGATCTATCGGGAGTGACAGTGAAGACGCAATTTGCAATCCATTTGCCAGATGGCTGGATGCCATATTCTCGCATGTTCGCCGCCTTGGGCGATGAAACACGACAAAAAATCCTGTTAATTTTTGAGCATGACGAGGAAATCTGTGTAAACGATATCGCGCGCTTGTTTAATATCAGTCGCCCGGCGATTTCCCATCACCTGAAAGTCTTGCGCAACGCTGGTCTGGTGAACAGCGAAAAGCGCGGCAAAGAAGTGTATTACAGCGTTAATCGCGAATACTTTGCCAATGTTCTTGAAGTGGTGTATCGGACCATGGCCGAGCAGAACAAGCAGGGCCAGCTGATCAATTGATATTCAGTTGGCGACACCTCTCAGGCGCGAATTTATAATTAATAATTATTTGTAGTATGGCCATTTCTGCCCGGAATGACCCGGTGGTGGAATGAGCTGATGCATTGGCGCGGTTACCCGTGGTCACCGCAATGCGAGGGGGGTGTGTGAACGGTTACGAGCCTGTACGCCGTCGCGAGATTGTCGCCTGGGCGATGTTTGATTTTGCCAATTCCGGTTTCACGACAGTCGTATTAACGGCAATATTCAACGCTTATTTCGTATCTGTGATTGCCGGGCAAATTGTCAGTAATGGCAATGCCGCAACCTTGCTGTGGACGATCACAACATCTATTGCCTATCTTATGGTGCTTGCCAGCGCCCCGGTAATCGGTGCTATCGCTGATTACGGCGCGCATAAAAAGCGTTTCCTGGTAATTACTTCGCTGGCTTGTATTGGTTTTACCGTGCTGTTGGCAACTGCCAGGGAAGGCGATATCGCGCTGGCGGTATTTGGTGTGATCATGGCGACGTTCATGTTCGCGGCCGGTGAAAGCCTGATCTCGGCATTTCTCCCGGAGTTGGTGCCACCGGAAAAAATGGGGCGGATTTCCGGTTACGGCTGGGCGGTAGGCTATTTAGGCGGCCTGTTGGTGCTGGCATTGTGTCTTGTCTATATCGAGTCGGCCAAGCTGCGAGGACTGGGCGCCAATCACTACGTCTCCGTCAGCTTGATGATTACCGCGGCCAGTTTCCTGGTTGGCGCGCTGCCCTCGTACTTGTGGCTGCGTGAACGAGCGCAGGCGGGCCCGCCACTGGCGTTGTCAGCATATGTTCGAACAGGCTTTTTCCGCCTGGGTCAGACCATGAAACATGTGCGTCACTATCGCGACCTGTTCCGATTCCTGATCATCCTGGCAATCTTCTATTGTGGAATCTATATCGTCGTGACCTTGGCGGCGGTTTATGCCCAGCAGGTAATGGGTTTCGATACGGTCGATAATATCAAGCTGATCCTGGTGGTAAATATTACAGCGGCCGTAGGCGCCTTTGCATTCGGGCATATACAGGATCGACTGGGTTCTATCCAAACATTGGCGCTGACCTTGCTGTTATGGATAGCGGCGCTGGTCATTGCCTACTATACCCATGATCGCGTGACATTCTGGATTGCGGCCAACATTATCGGTGTAGCCATGGGTTCAAGCCAGTCCGCCGGGCGCGCCCTGGTCGGGCAGTTTTCGCCTGCCAGCCACAGCGCCGAGTTTTTTGGCTTGTGGTCAATGGCAACCAAGCTGGCTGCTGTCGTCGGACCGCTTAGTTATGGCGCCGTCACCTATATCACCGGGGATCATCGGCAGGCGATCCTGGTAACGACGGGATTCTTCGTGGCTGGATTATTATTGTTGTTCACTATTGACGAGCAGCGAGGCCGGCAGGCGGCGACAAAAACGTTTGCCTGATTAGATGCTAATTGAGTGTAACCGGTCAGACTGTGCCGTACTTGGTTTTCACCTCAGCCCCAGGAGTTTTGAGCAAACCGGTTGGCAAAATACCGCCGGCGCAGATGATAACGCCATCGTTCGGGATGGTAATCGTGTCTTCTCCGAAATCCACGGCGATATTGTCGGTGACGGTGAATGTTTTTTGAATTCAATTTACGTTCTATCACTGTGCATGGGTTTGATCGAGGCGATATGATGCCTGGCCCGGAGCAGGTACAGCAGCAATCAGAAACCATTGGCACATTACGGAAAGACGCGACAGTGCGGGATTATTATGCCGAGGGATGTTGACGAGAATTTTGACTCGATATTTTCGCCAACAGCAGGCTGTGTTATACAGGCTGCTCATTATTCAAACCCCAGGTATTTGACTGTTGAACCCGGTATTACGAACAACCCGACCACATTTCCTGGTGCTGTCACCGATCATGGTGGGCCTGGCACTGGCGACAGCCCATTGGCTGGGTTACCGGCCCGATCTGCTGCTGATAGTCTATGCTTGCATTGGTGCCGTAGCGGCCCATGTCAGTGTCAACGCATTTAACGAATACCTGGATTTTATCAGCGGGCTTGATGCTCAAACCCGGCGTACACCCTTTAGCGGCGGCAGCGGAGCGTTGCCGGAAAATCCCCATCTGGCAAATCGAGTGCTGGAACTGGCTATTGCCGCATTGGTCGTCAGCGCATCTATTGGATTGTTTTTTGCCTGGTATCGCGGACCGATGATGCTGGTTCCAGGGATTGCGGGCCTGGCATTGGTTATTTTTTATACCAACTGGATTACCCGGCAGCCGCTGCTGTGCCTGTTGGCCCCGGGGTTTGGCTTCGGACCGGTTATGATTATCGGCAGCTATATGGTGTTTACCGGCGAGTATTCATGGCCGGCAGTAATTGTTTCGTTGCCGGCCTTTTTCCTGGTGAACAACCTGTTGCTGATGAACCAGTACCCGGATATTGAACCGGATCGGCGGGCAGGTCGTCGACACCTCCTGATTGCGTTCGGTCCGCGGGTCGGTTTGTATGTATACGCGGTGTTTGCATTATTGCCATACGTCGTACTGGGCGTTGCGGTCTGGATGCACTACCTTCCGCACCTGGGCCTGATCGCGCTGCTGGCATTGCCGGCGAGCCTGTTCTCTACCCTGAGACTGGCCGTTTTCCTTGCTCATGGAACTCCTTTGCAGCCCGGCCTGGCAGCCAACGTTGTGGCCAGTCTGCTGTACCCGCTGTTGCTGGCGACCGGCCTGCTGCTGGCCTGATTAACCGGCCTGGCCATCATAAATCCCTTGAAAACCCGGTCTCGACCCCCATTAAGGATGCAGAGATCATCGTGACCAGGGCGCAAACGTTCCCGGTCAGTTCGTATTGTTTCCGGGGGGTATCGCCATGAATATGGACAAATTGACAACCAAGTTCCAGCAAGCCCTGGCTGAGGCGCAAAGTCTTGCGCTTGGTCGGGATCACCAGTTTATCGAGCCGGTTCACGTTATGATTGCCCTGATGGATCAGCGCGATGGTACGACGCGTCACTTGCTGGCCCCGACAGGCATTAATGTAAACGGCCTTCGTTCACAGCTCGGCGAGGCGCTGGATCGTATGTCATCCGTTGAAGGAGCCGGTGGTGATGTGCATATATCCAATGACCTTTCGCGACTGCTGAACCTGACTGACAAGTATGCGCAGCAACGCAAGGATCAGTATATTTCTACCGAGCTGTTTGTACTGGCGGCACTTGAAGACAAGGGCGAACTGGGAAGACTGTTCAAGAATGCCGGTTTGTCCCGCGGGCAATTGGAGCAGGCCATTGAGAAAATGCGTGGAGGTCAGAACGTGCAGGATCCCAACGCGGAAGATACCCGCCAGGCGCTGGATAAATACACTATCGATATGACCGAGCGTGCCGAGCAAGGCAAGCTTGATCCGGTTATCGGTCGCGACGAAGAGATTCGACGAGCCGTACAGGTGCTGCAGCGCCGCACCAAGAACAACCCGGTGCTGATCGGTGAACCGGGCGTCGGCAAGACCGCCATCGTCGAAGGTCTTGCCCAGCGTATAGTCAACGGTGAAGTGCCGGAAGGTATCAAGGGCAAACGGCTGTTGTCACTGGATATGGGCTCGCTGATCGCCGGCGCCAAGTATCGAGGCGAATTTGAAGAGCGTCTCAAAGCCGTGTTGAATGACCTGTCCAGGCAGGAAGGTCAAATTATCCTTTTTATCGATGAGTTGCATACCATGGTGGGTGCCGGCAAGGCTGAAGGCGCAATGGATGCCGGCAACATGCTCAAGCCGGCGCTGGCGCGCGGTGAATTGCATTGTATTGGCGCCACGACGCTTGATGAGTATCGCAAGTACGTGGAAAAGGATGCGGCTCTGGAGCGGCGTTTTCAGAAAGTAGTGGTAGGTGAACCAACCGTCGAAGACACGATTGCTATTCTGCGCGGGCTCAAGGAAAAATACGAAGTTCACCACGGTGTTGATATTACCGACCCCGCCGTAGTGGCCGCGGCAACGTTGTCGCATCGCTATATCACGGATCGCCAATTGCCGGACAAGGCTATTGACCTGATGGATGAAGCGGCATCACGTATTCGCATGGAGATTGATTCCATGCCCGAATCCATGGATCGGCTTGATCGCCGGCTGATCCAGCTGAAAATTGAGCGCGAAGCACTGAAGAAAGAAAGTGACGAGGCGTCAAAAAAACGCCTGGCAGATCTTGAATCCGAAATCACGCGCCTGGAAAAAGAGTATTCCGATCTTGAGGAAGTCTGGAAAGCGGAAAAGGCTGCTGTTCAGGGTGCCCAGCATACCAAGGAAGAGCTCGAGCGTGCCCGCCAGGAAATGGAAACCGCTCGCCGTGGCAATGATCTGGCGCGCATGTCAGAACTGCAGTATGGCCGAATTCCCGAACTGGAAAAACAGCTTGAAGCGGCCAGTGCTGCTGAAGGCAAGGACAACCAGTTGTTGCGAAATTCAGTAACCGAAAACGAGATTGCGGAAGTGGTGTCGCGCTGGACCGGAATTCCGGTAACCAAAATGATGGAAGGTGAGCGAGACAAGCTGCTGCGCATGGAAGATGAGTTGCACAAGCGCGTGGTCGGCCAGAACGAGGCGATTGATGCGGTCTCCAATGCCATTCGTCGATCCCGGGCCGGGTTGTCTGATCCCGATCGTCCCTACGGCTCTTTCCTGTTCCTGGGCCCGACCGGTGTCGGAAAAACCGAGTTGACCAAGGCCCTGGCCAGCTTCCTGTTCGACTCCGAAGAAGCGATGGTGCGTATAGACATGTCCGAGTTTATGGAAAAGCACTCGGTTGCCCGCCTCATTGGCGCACCACCAGGATACGTGGGTTATGAAGAGGGCGGCTACCTGACGGAAGCCGTGCGTCGCAAACCGTACTCGGTGATTCTGCTGGATGAAGTGGAAAAAGCGCACCCGGATGTATTTAACGTGTTGTTGCAGGTACTGGATGATGGCCGCCTCACCGACGGGCAAGGCCGGACCGTGGATTTCAAGAATACCGTGATTATTATGACCTCAAATCTCGGCTCCCAGGCGATCCAGGAATTCGCCGGCGACGAGAATTACGATGCGATGAAAGTAGCGGTGATGCATATTGTCGGTGACCATTTCCGACCGGAATTCATCAATCGAATCGATGAAACCGTGGTATTTCATTCACTTGGGCGTGATCAGCTGCATAGTATTGCCGCAATCCAGGTGCAGTATCTGCGAAAACGACTTGCCAGCCGCGATATGGGGTTTGAGCTTAGCCCGGCAGCATTGGATCGTATTGCCGAGGCCGGTTTTGACCCGGTCTACGGCGCCAGGCCGTTAAAACGGGCGATTCAGCAGCGCATTGAGAATCCGCTGGCGCAGGAGATTCTCGCCGGCAAATTTACGGCCGGTGACACCGTTTCGGTGGATGTGTCTGGTGAGGAATTGGTGTTTAATCGCATTCAGGATTCCGATGCGCCGTCACGGGTGGCCTGAGCTCCGCCGTTGCATAGCGGGCGACCCGGGTCGGGATGCAAGTTTTTAGAGAAATACATGTGGAGGTAGTAAATGGCTATTGAACGAACCTCGTTCAAAATGGGACTGATTGCTGGCGCGTTCCTTGTGGTTGGCGCAGTTGCCGGAATTGCGCTGAGTGCACGAATGAACTGGATGCCGGTGGCGGAAAGTGCGGCACCGTTGGCACTGGCGCAAAGCAGTGCCGTATCAGTACCGGTCAATGGCCCGGGAAACAACTTTGTGCCAATCGTCAAAGCTGCCTCTCCAGCAGTGGTCAATATTTCCACCAAGCGCGTGGTCAAGAGCAAGTCTGCCAAGGGCATGCCGGACTCGCCGTTGTTCAACGATCCGTTTTTCAAGCATTTCTTTGGTGATGAATTTGGTCATCGTTTCGGCGGCCCGCGACGGAGGGAAGAGAATGCCCTGGGTTCGGGTGTCATTGTTGATCCCAAGGGATACATCATTACCAACAACCACGTTATTGCCAAGGCGGATGAAATCAAAGTGGTGTTGAATGATGAGCGTGAGTTTGAAGGCGAGGTGGTAGGTACCGACCCCAAGACTGATCTCGCGGTTATCAAGATCAAGGGCAAGGATTTACCCAGTCTGAAATGGGCAGATTCCACCAGGCTGGAAGTCGGTGAGTATGTCCTGGCTATCGGTAATCCATTCGGGCTCAATCAGACCATTACCATGGGCATCGTCAGCGCTGTCGGTCGCGCCAATGTCGGTATCGCCGATTATGAAGATTTTATCCAGACTGATGCTGCCATCAATCCGGGCAACTCCGGCGGCGCCCTGGTCAATACCAGTGGTGAACTGGTGGGCATCAACACCGCTATCTTTTCCCGTTCAGGTGGCTACATGGGTATCGGATTTGCCGTACCCAGCAACATGGCCAAGGGTGTGATGACCAGCCTGATCAAGGACGGAAAAGTTACGCGTGGTTGGCTGGGTGTATCGATTCAGAATGTGAACAAGGATATTGCCGAGCAGTTTGATCTGAAGGAAGCCAGCGGCGCCCTGATCAGCGAAATCATGAAGGATGGCCCGGCTGCTGAAGCCGGTATGGAAGCCGGTGATGTTATTGTCAGCTTTGATGGACAAAAGGTGGATGACTCAACCGGCCTGCGCAATATTGTCGCCCGCACCGAAGTAGGCAAGCGTGTTGAAGTGATCGTGATTCGCGACGGCAAGCGCAAGACCCTGAAGGTCAAGACCGGCAAGCAACCGAAGGACATGGGGCGCGATCCTGTCGAACAGGATGAAGAGTCCGCAGAAAATGGCGCCGAAGCGACCGGCTTCAGGGTCAAAACACTGACCCCGGAGATTGCCGAGGAACTCGGAATTGATACTTCGGAAAAAGGTGTTGTTGTGACTGCTGTTGAACCCGGCAGCGCGGCCCAGCAGGCAGGATTGCGGCGTGGTGATGTGATTGTCAGCCTGAACCGCAAGCGCATCAGCAATGCCACCGATTTCAATCGTGTCGCGGGCAAGCTGAAGGACAAGAAGATGTTGCTCCGCATCGTTCGCAAAACGGGCAAGGCGTTTATTATTATCAAGCCTTGACCTGCTGAATCCTTTATAAGGCAGAAGAATAAAACGGGGGCCCTGGCCCCCGTTTTTCATTTTCGATGCGCGCTCTGCTATGCTGTTGTGTCCAGGATTATGTGCTGTCGTGGAACTGCTATCGTTAACTCCCGGGGTGTTGGCGGTATCCATTACAACACCGGTATGCCCGGGCAGTACCATGAGCATGTTGATTGCCGAATATATCTCGCGAATCGGCGATATTCGGCAGCCTGCCTCGACGGGTGGAGCGGACAACTTTGACGGCGTATTGCGGTCTGGTATCGTCGTGGTGTTGCTTGCATGAACGGAACAGGATCTTGTGTAATGCAGGAACGGCAGGACTCGGTGGAGCAGAATCATGTTTTACCGTGATAATCCGTCATCCGCTTTGTCCCGTTCCATAAACGGATAATATTGCTCGAGGAACCGGTATCATATGTTGCAGATAATTCGAAAATGGTTCGATCGGAATTTTTCTGATCCGCAGGCCGTTTACCTGGCATTTTTGTTGTTGCTCGGTTTCTCGGTCGTCATTTTTGCCGGCGCCATGTTGTTACCGGTTTTCGCCGGTATTGTTATTGCCTACCTGCTCGACAGTATTGTGTTATTCCTCGAGCGTCGCGGACCGAGACGGTTGCGTGCTGTTGCGCTGGTGTTCCTGGTGTTCCTGGCATCGTTGATATTCATACTCTTTGGCCTGATGCCGTTGTTGGCCGGGCAGGTGGTCGATCTCTTCCGTGAATTGCCCGTGATGATCAATCGTGGCCAGGAAATTCTGCTGCAGATTCCGCAGCATCACCCGTATATTACCGAAGAACAGATTCGCAGCCTGATAGGCACCTTTGGCCAGGAAGTAAGAAAGATGGGACACGGCCTGGTTACCACCGGCTTGTCCTCCATATCCGATGTGATTACCCTGGTTGTCTACCTGGTCTTGATGCCATTACTGGTATTTTTCTTTCTCAAGGACAAGTGGGCCATACTCCTGTGGTTTGATCGGTACCTGCCGAAGGACAGGGATTTGATGGCGCGCGTCTGGAAGGAAATGGATACCCAGTTGGGTAATTATGTGCGTGGCAAGATATGGGAGATACTGATCGTGGGCACCGTCTGCGTCATCGTATTCCTCGTTCTCGGACTGCAGTACGCGGTGTTGCTTGGCCTGCTTGTCGGCCTGTCGGTACTGGTTCCGTACATTGGCGCCGTAGCAGTGACATTCCCCGTAGTGCTGGTGGCATTGTTCCAGTGGGGGTGGAGTGCAGAGTTTGCCTGGTTGGTAGCGGCATATCTGTTTATCCAGGCGCTCGATGGAACCGTGCTCGTCCCGCTGATGTTTTCGGAAGTGAACAATCTTCATCCGGTTGCCATTATTGTAGCAGTACTGTTCTTTGGCGGGCTTTGGGGTTTCTGGGGTGTGTTTTTTGCCATTCCGCTGGCAACCCTTGTGCAGGCGCTGCTCAGTGCCTGGCCGCGCGAACAGGGCGCAGCAATTCCATCATGAACCATTTCGTCGATGGCTGCTGATAAAGGTATTGCTGCACCATTGTTCAATCAGCAGGCGTGTCTGTTCCGGCTTCTCGGTTAATGGCCAATGATAGGCATCGACATGCGCAATTTCGCCGCGAGCGAGGCCTGAAACAATCTCTGCTGTTATCCCGGTCCTGGTATAGGTTGGCGTGGTCGATAAGATGGCCAGCAACGGTATCCGGAGTCTCCCGGTATTGGCAACAGGCTTGATGGACAGGTACAGCTCCTGAAAGTAATTGATTGCCGGAAAGTGTTTGAGGTCCGGCCAAGGTGACCCATAAAATTTTGCCATTTCTTCACCCTTGCCGACCGCAAGCAGCTTCTTGCGGGTGGATTCATCGAGCAGGCGCAGATCGCGATTCCGGACATGGCGGCGGTGGATGCCCAGCCGGTTGAGGGCGGCACCCAGCCATATCAACGGACGTGTTATCCAGCGTGAACGGTAGAACCACTTGTATCGCGGATAAAGTGCGTCGTAAAAAACCGGGTCAATCAGGACAAGGCCGGCCACCCGTGACGGGTAGCGCATACCCATATCCATGGCGACCTGGGCGCCAAGGCTGTGGCCAATGATGACCGCATCCTGGTAGCGTTCGCGATCGAGAATTTCGCAAATATCCCGGCTCCAGGTACTCAGATCCAGCAGGCCACGCCACGTGGATTCGCCATGACCGCGAAGATCGAGCCTGAGAATATCCCAATCCTGGCCGAGGGTGGTGTGTTCAATAAATTCGGACCACCGCGACATGTTGCTGGCAGCGCCGTGTATCAGGATAACCAGTCGTCGATGGCTGCCCGGGCGAGTCAGCCGGTATGTTACCGACGTACCGTCGCTCAGCATCAGAACCTGTTTTAGTTCCTTGGTGGTCATAAGGCGTCAGGGTATCCGGCTTGCCAGTGGCTCAGCTATTGTTGGTCGGCGGTGCAAGTCTTGCGGCCGGTTCGAACCAGCCTACCAGAAGTTGGCGCATGCGTGAACGACGGGTAATGCGTAACGCTTCAGCATCAACCGGAATACCGGCAATGGCTGCGTTAATAAACCGTGCCAGTGACTTGGCATGAACAAAGCTGCTTGTCAGTACGTGGTGCCGGTTATCAACAGTATCAACCACTAACTTGCCGGCATGGCTTCGGATTGTCGCAACTTTATGGAGATGGATGTGGAGCTTGTTTGACAGGCAGATGATTGATCGCTCGGTTACAAACCAGTCCCGTTCGCCGGGCCTGCCCAGCCAGCTGTTGTTGCAGACGAACAGGATTTCCTGGTCCGGCAGGTGTTCCGGAATTTTCGGCAGTCGAAACCAGTAGTTCTGGTTGCTGTGAAAGAATGCGCTGCCAAGAGGGTAGGGTGATGCGCGTTCAGACAGGGCCAGGTACAGGGTGCTGGCGTAGGCAGCAAATTCATCGTAGCTGGTACTGAGTTCCCGGTCTTCAAGCCAGTATTTTACCGCGCCAGCCAGCAAACCGACCCCGGCGCTGGCAAGAATTGCCTGCCATTGACGGGTTTGCAGCGAACCGCCGGCGCCCAGTAATGCGCCATCGCGCATACGCGCCCACAAAGCCTTTTTGTCGGAAGTGGCCTGGACCGTTTTGCACCAGCTGGCAAGGTGCTCACAATTATTGCCCCAGAGGTTGTAGCCATTCTCTCCAAGCCGACTGCAGGCGCGGGCAACGACCTTGAGTGGTGGATAGCTGAAATCCGGGTCATAGCTGATCAGCCTGGGCGGCTCGTCGCTGTCCGCAACAAAATCCTTTAACTCGGTTTCGTGAATGGTGTTGACGGTGGAATCGACTCCCAGTACTTGTTGCCAGCCTATGCCATCAGCAACGCCTTTACCGGGTGGCGGCGCATAGTGAACAACCTTGTCGTTACCAATGCAGATGCCGTGATGATTGTAAAACCGGCGCCGAATCCTGATGTGGTCACCGGGACGGAAATTTTCTGATTCCATGTTTATTATTGATTGTTTCACTGGAACTGATTCTAGAATTGTCCACCCGGTTTAACAATGTGCAGGGAAGCGTTAGACTGGGTAAATGAATATTCGTGTTTCCGGCCGCAGGCGTGTACAGCCATGGTTGCTGGTATTAACCGGCTTCAGCTGCTTTTTTGCATCCGCGGCATTCGGGAACAATGATGCTGATGAGCAGCGCGCCAGGGATATATTGCGCCAAATCGATGACATGTGGCGCCAGGATTCATCCCATGCCCGGCTGGCCATGGAAGTGAAAACCCGGCATTACACCAGGACCCTCAGGCTGGAGGCCTGGTCCCGGGGAGCGGACAAGAGTCTTATCAGGATTCTGTTTCCTGCCAGGGAGAAAGGCACGGCATCCCTCAAGTCCGGTGAGCACCTGTATACCTACCTGCCCAAGACTGATCGAACCATTCGTCTCAGTGCGGGAATGATGAGTGGTTCATGGATGGGCAGCCATTTCACAAACGATGACCTGGTCCAGGACTCTCGTCGCGAACGAGATTATCGTATTCGCATTTCGTTTGAAGGTAAGCGAAACGGCCTGCGCCTGATGGAGTTCACGCTTGTTCCCCGGGAGACGGCGGCAGTGGTATGGGGCAAGGTGGTCACAACAGTCAGCTTGCCGGACTATCTGCCTGTCAGTGAAGTCTTCTATGACGAGGCCATGAAGGTAGCGCGTACCCTGGAGTTCAGTGACATCAGGTTGCTCGGTGGACGAAAAATGCCGTCAGTACTCAAGGTAGTGCCGGCGGACAAACCTGATGAATATACGGTTCTCACCTACGAACATATCGAATTCAATATTGGCATCAAAAACGAATTTTTTTCCCTGAACCGCCTGCGCATGTCGAGGTAGGACGTTAATTCCAAGACGGAAGTGTCATGAAAACCCCGGTAGATGGCAGCCCGCAGTTATCCCGTTCAGTGTCAGAACGGCACAGGTTGGCATGCCTGCAAGGCGCGCTGGTGTTGGTGCTGGTATCGGCCCCGGCCCCGGTCTTTGCTGAAGACGATGGACCCTTTGGCGGCCTGGTGCGAAGCCAGGCCTATGTCTTTGAGTTTGATGATAACAACGTGCCAACCGGTCGCCGACATGGCAACGGGGCTGCCGTGTCATTGCGCGGCATGTACGATGACTTGTTTGCGAACCTCAGAATTACCGTGGCCGCACAATACGGCGTCTTGTCCGGCGACAACATAATGCAGGCAGTCGAAGCGGAGCGAAGCAGTCGATTGTCCTGGCGCTACAGCGGTGAAACCGATTCGGCGCTGGATGTTGATCGCCTGGCGATCCAGTTTGCAACAAGCAACTGGGAGGCAATGTTTGGCAGAATGCCGGTGAACCTGAGCCGAACCTTCTATTTTACCCCTAACGATTTTTTCGCGCCGTTTGCCGCGCAGGCATTTTTCCGGGAATACAAGCCCGGCGTAGATGCTTTGCGATTGGCCTGGGAGCCCCAGCCGTTGTGGCGCTTGTCGGTTATATCGATTGAGGGTTATGCCCGGGATATGTCCACTGATACCGGCTGGTCGGTTGAGCCGGATGCCGAGCGACGCTCCTGGGTCGGCGTGGCTTCAGCTCCTGTTGCCGGAACGGAGCTGGGAGTGTTGGGCGGCCACGTTCGTGATCGCAAGGTTATAGGCGGCAGCGTGCAAACCAGCCTGTTCAGCCTGCTCGATATCCGGGCGGAAGGTCATCGCGCCGAGCTGGACCAGGCGCCCCACGGAAGTTATGCCCGTTGGGCGGCCGGCCTTGGGTATCGGCCATCCGCGGAGCTGGATCTGCGTTACGAATATTATTATCAGGGCGATGGCGCGCACGAGGTGAAACGCTACAGGATGAACCCGTTGGATAGCATGTACCTGGCTCGACGCTATGCATCGGCCGGACTGGTTTGGCAGGCTTCGCCATTGACCACGTTGAATAGTGTCTGGTTGCGTAACGGTATCGACCATTCATCGATGATTATATTCGGCCTGGTGCATTCGCTAGCCGATGACAGCGATATTGATTTGACGTTTTCGGTGCCAAGAGGGAAACCTGTAAAAAACTACAGGATTGAAAGTGAGTATGGCGCTTATCCCGTTTCCGTGGTGCTGGAATGGCGCGCTCATTTCTGAAGTATTCCCGCACAATGTCAAAGCTTGTTAAAACTGCATCTCCGGTTTCCACGGCGCAGGCATTTCCGTCTATTGTATAGATAATAATTCACGCTTGTTTTCGGCAGGATATGGATACATCCAGCACTCACCCAAAAGCCCGACCTAAACTATTGCAGGAGCGCTTGAGACGCAGGTTTCATCAGCCCGGTTTTACGCTGCTGCTCATCCTGTTTGTCAGCTTCGGCCTGATCGCCAGTGGCGGCGCTATTATATTGGTTGGCTATGAGGGCCAGAATCTGTTGTTGCTCAGGCAGGCGCAAAACAGTCTCGAGGTAAATGTCCGGGCCACAGGTGACCGGTTCAGGGCGGCCGTCAACGCGCTTGGCGCTGATGCGCGATTTCTGTCAATTATTGAGCCGGTAAATGGTTATGCGCGATCGTTGAACGGCGACCGGGTGGATCCAAAATTTGGCTTTACCACGTCCCGCTGGCTGCAACTGGTTGGCGGCGCATTTGTGGAGATGGCGACTGCGCGACCGGATTATCTTGAGATCAGGCTGCTGACGGCTGATGCATCGGGGCGGGAACTGGTCAGGGTCAGCCGGGGAGACGGAACCCTCGAGGTGGTTGCCGGGCCGGAATTGAAGCGCAAGACGGATAATCCCTATTTCCAGAAGGCGAGGTTGCTTGGACAGGGGGGTATCTATTTTTCTGAAATTAACCTCAGCCGGGATGACGGCAAAATACAGGTCCCGAGGATAGCGGTGATCAGGGTGGTCGCGCCAGTCTTCGACAGCCGTGGCAAGCGCATCGCGCTGGTTGTTATCAACCAGGATTTTTCGGCAATTCTCAGGAGCCTGATCAATCTCGAAGACGAAGGGTTTAGCAGTCGCTATTTCGTTCTTAATGATCGCGGTGATTATCTTTATCATCCGGACTATACGAAGCAGTTCGCTTTCGAATTTGGAGATCATCGCAATGCTGTGAGAGATTTTCCCGGCCTTGTACCAATTATTGAGCATGCCAGGACTCATGACAGCATGACCGGCGGGCTCGATCATCATGATGATCATACACACTCACACCAGTCCGATGGATCGGTCAGGCGCATGTTCACGCATTTTGATCTTGTCGAGGTCGGCAGCCCGGGATTTTTCCAGAAATTCTTCATCGGCATATCAGCTGATTACGATGACATTATCGCCGGCACCCATGACATTGTTGTTAATACCATACTTGTTGCCGCTCTGATCCTTTTGTCCTCGGTCCTGGCGACAGTGGTTTTCTCTCAGATTATTACCCGCCCAATCCGCAATATTACTGAATGGGTTAATTCGGATGGCAGGGGTGATACGGCTGGCAAGTTACCGCTGGATGACCGCACCGAAGTGGGTGTTCTGGCTCGATCATTCCTTGGATTGGTGAATACCTTGCGCAGCAGCGAACAACGACTGGTCAGGAAAAACCAGGAGCTGGTTGCCCGCAACCGGGAGCTGGACCAGTTTGCCTATATCGCTTCTCATGACCTGAAATCACCTTTGCGCGCCATTACCAGTCTTTCCGAATGGCTTGAAGAGGATATTGGCGATACGTTGAGCGAAGAATCACGGGAACAGCTACGCCTTTTGAGGAGTCGGGCAAGGCGAATGGATGATTTGATTAACGGCATCCTGTTGTACTCACGAGTGGGGCGGGAAGCGATCGCCAGCGAGGATGTGAATTTTGAAGACCTGCTGGATGAAATCTGGAGTGATTCCGTCCAACAGGGCTGCACGCTGGTGAAGCATGTAAATGTGAAAACGATTCATGCAGAGGCAGTGCTCTTGCGACAGGTGCTTGCCAATCTTGTTGGTAACGCTGTCAAGCATGGAGACAGCGACCGCATAATTGTACAGGTATCGGCAAAAATCGAGAACAATGCCTGTGTTTTTGATGTTACCGATGATGGGCCGGGCATACCAAAAGAGTACCACGACAAAGTGTTTCGAATCTTTCAGACCCTGCAGGCCCGCGATACCCGCGAAAGCGCCGGTATTGGCCTGACTATCGTCAAGAAAATCATTGATGAGCATGGCGGGTCTATCAGCCTTGAATCTCCCGTTGAAAACAATCACGGCACCCGGTTCCGGGTTGTCTGGCCACTGTAGCTTCCGTAAAAGCACGCCAGTTTCTGCAGTTAATGATATTATCCGGCTGCCTGAGTCAGTGCGGAGATTGGTTGTGCGTCGTGAGAAGTTTCATGTAACCGGCAGTACCGGGGCCGGGTTGGCGGTACAGCTGGATTTGCCCGATAACAGCGAGCCTGGTCACTATATTATCTATTCCCATTGCTTTACCTGCAGCAAGAATCTCAAATCCATTAATAACATTGCTCGTGCCGTAGTGGAGAGTGGCTGGGGATTTGTCCGCTTTGATTTTACCGGTGTCGGCGAGAGTGACGGTGTGTTCGCTGATACCAATTTTGCATCGGATGTTGCCGATATTCATGCAGTGATTTCCGCAATGCGAGAGCAAGGAATGTCGGTGGAAGTACTGGTCGGTCATTCGCTGGGTGGTGCGGCGTCCATCCAGGCGGCATCCGAGGATGAATCAATCAAGGCGGTCGCTACCATTGGTGCACCGTTTCATGGTGGCGACGTGGCACGGCGATTCCTGCACCTGCGTGAACAGGTGCGCAGTACCGGCAAGGCGGAAATCGAGATTGGTGGTCAGCGATTCGAGATCGGCGAACGGTTCCTGGCAGATGCCGAACTGCCGGATCTCACTGCAAGCCTGAAGAAGCTGAAAGCACCCATCCTGGTCATGCATGCGTCTTCGGATGCAACGGTTGAGATGGAGAATGCCACGCGCATTTTCATGGCTGCACATCACCCGAAAAGTTTTGTTTCGTTGGCCGATGCCGATCATCTGCTCAATAACCCGGTTGATGCACGCTATGTCGGCAACCTGGTTGTCACCTGGGCCGGTCGTTACGTCGACTGATAAGGTTATGTCAGATCAATCCATTATTTATCGATATTCACTCCACCTGGTTGACCAGGGTTGCAGTGTGGATGAAGCAGTTGACCTGGTTGTCGCCAAACATCCTTCCGAGACTGAAGAACATTGTCTTATGCGGCTGCTTGCCTGGGGACTGTTCTGGCAGCCGGGTATCAGAATGGCCGGCTCGGTATGCCAGGGAGACGAGCCGGATCTTCAGGTTGAACAGCATGGCATTATTGTCGGGATCAATAACCAGAAACGTATTCGCAAAGCTGCGGTCAGGCATCCACGGCTGACTTGTCTCGAATGGCGGCCGCGGTTTATTCGCAGTGCATCCGAGCTGTGCCAGCGCATTAATCGCGATGGCGCGACAGCAACAATCATTGGTGTCGAAGGTGAATTGAACGGCCTGCTTGCATCAGTGCAGCGTCGCAACAACTGGATGCTGGAATTGACGGATCACGATTTTGTTGTCGATACAGGCAAGAACAAGTTTGAATTCAGCACCCAGACCTTGTGCCGGTTATAAATGAATCAGGCGGCCCGGCTACGCTTGCTGCGCAGGTAACGAATCAGTGGTTGCCATTGCTCGACATCCTGCCACACGGCCGATGGCGCCATCTCGAAGATGCCAACGCCACGTTCGGCGGCGCGCACATAGTTCTGGGTATCTCGCAGGGTAGCGACAAGGGGAATGCCCAGCTTTTTCAGAAACTCATGCAGTTTCTGGTAGATAAGTGTATTTTCCCGTACCCGGTTGGCAATGATGGCAAGCTTGCTGTCACCACGACTGACCTGGCCATTCTTCAGCAACTCCTGGATGAAATCAGCGGCGGCGCGCATATCCATTGGCGACGGCAGGACCGGTACCAGTACGGTTTCGGCCTTGCGTACGAGGGCAGTAATATCCTTGCCGTGTACGGCGGCGGGCGCATCCAGGATCAGCACCTCGGTATCACGGGGCGCGCGAACGCTGCCCTGGCTGCCATCGAGGCCGGTAATAACCGGCCACTGCTCGGAGCGGGCCTTCAGCCAGGCCAATGATGACGATTGCGGATCAAAATCCGCCAATGCCACCTGTTTGCCTTCTTCCCAGGCAAAATAGCTGGCAAGATTCGTAGCCAGCGTCGATTTGCCGCAACCACCTTTTGCATTGAGTACCAGAATACTGCGCATGTTGAGCAAGTGCCTTAAACGTACCGAAATTGTGTTTATACACCTTATCAGGGAATTAAACCCCGTGCCAAGGGTTCGCCCCGTGATTTCCGGATCATGACCATTCTTAGCCCGTTTCCGGTGCAGGAAGTGTTGCCACAACTGGCCAAAACCCTGGCCGATAGTCGCCAGTGCCTGTTGGTGGCGCCGCCGGGTGCCGGCAAGACCACCCAGGTACCGCTGGCGCTGTATTCGAGCGACTGGCTCGCCGGTCGGAACATATTAATGCTCGAGCCGCGACGCCTGGCGGCCCGGTCAGCGGCCGCTTTTATGGCCCGGCAACTGGGTGAACCGGTAGGCCAGACCGTCGGTTACACGGTTCGACTGGATCGCAAGGTCAGCAGGCAAACGCGGATCGAGGTGGTTACCGAGGGTATTCTGACCCGAAGACTGCAAAATGATCCGGAGCTTGGCGATGTTGGCCTGATCATTTTTGACGAGTTTCATGAGCGTAATATTCACAGTGATCTTGGTCTTGCGCTGGTTCGCGATATCCAGCAGGGCTTGCGCGACGATCTGCGCGTACTGGTCATGTCAGCAACGCTGGATGTCAGGCGCCTGCGTGAATTTTTCGGTGATGTCCCGGAAGTTGTCAGTGAAGGCCGAATGCACGATGTTGAACATCATTACCTGGATCGTGATCCGGCAGTCGATTCCCTGGACACGGTATTGGCAAAAACAGTAGATAACGTGTTAGTCAATACCGAGGGGGATGTTTTGGTATTCCTGCCCGGGGTTGCCGAGATAGAGCGCGTACGTACACGGCTCGATCAGCAACTGGCCCAGCAACCGGTCAGTGTTCTGCCGTTGCATGGCGCCTTGAGCCTGGCTGACCAGGATCGGGTCATGCAACCGTTGCCGGGTCAACGCAAGCTGATACTGGCAACCAATATCGCCGAGACCAGCCTGACCATTGACGGAGTGCGCGTAGTGATTGATTCCGGGCTCGCACGCGAAAACCGCTTTCGTGCGGCAAGCGGCATGAGCCGGCTGGAGACGGTGCGCATCAGTGCCGATTCCGCAACCCAACGATGTGGTCGTGCCGGTCGCCAGGCGCCGGGTCAATGTTATCGATTGTGGTCGAGGAATACGCAGGCCGGACTTGTGCCCGAGCGTATCCCGGAGATATTGCGTACCGACCTGGCAGCGTTGGTGCTGGAGTTGGCATGTTGGGGTGTGACGGATATTACGGCGCTGCAATGGGTGGATGTGCCAACTGACGCACATGTACAGCAAGCGCGATCGTTGTTGAATCAACTGGCGCTGGTTGATGCCGAAGGCAGGGTAACGGCAATCGGCAAGTCGGTGGCATTGCTGGGTTTATCGCCACGCCTGGGTTGCATGTTGCTCAAGGCGCGTGAACGTGGCCAGGGTTGGGTCGGCTGCCTGTTGGCCGCCTTGCTGGAAGAGCGGGATATCATGCAAGGTGAATTCAACGGCAGCATGGAAAAGCGCCTTGAACTGTTGTTGACCGGTGCAGTCGGCAAGCGTGGCAAGCGAATTATTGACGTGGCAAATCGTTATGCGCGTAGCCTGGATGTGAAGCCGGCTGATGTCGATCCGCATGTATCGGGCCTGTTACTGGCTGAAGCATTTCCGGATCGTATTGCCATGGCGCGTGATGACCGGTTGCAGCGTTACCAGCTGGTCAACGGTCGTGGCGCATCAATGCACAGTAATGAAGCCAGCCAGGGCGGGCGTTTTATTGTCATCACCGATATCGATGATCGCCAGGGAGACAGCCGTATATTCCGCTATGCGCAGTTGAGCGGTAGTGATATGGAATACCTGGAGTCTGCACTGGCGGTTACCGAAACCCAGTGCGACTGGGACGACAAACAGCAACGCATCGTGGCGCGGAAACTGACGCACATCGGTGCCGTGGAATTAGCGTCAACACGGCTTGATGCGGTATCGGATGAACAGGCAGCATCGATGTTTTTTGTGCTGATTCGTAAAACCGGTATTGACATGCTGCCGTGGAGTGAGGCGGCGCGAAGCCTGCAGGCGCGTATACGCATGGCATCTACGCTGGAACCGGGCTGGCCGGATGTTAATGACCCCGCCTTGCTCGAGAATCTTGAAACCTGGCTGTTTCCGTTTATCGGGGGTGTGCGCAGTCGTGGCGACCTGGGCAAGCTTGATATGGCGAAGATGATTAAATCCATGCTCGACTGGCAACAACAACAATGGCTGGACCAGGCATTGCCCGAGCGCTATGAGCTGCCCGGTGGCAGGCACGCACGTGTGGACTATGTCAGCGGAACAGTGCCGCTCATGCGTAGTCGATTACAGGATTTCTTCGGCCTGAATACACAACCGCGACTGGCCAATGGCAGGGTGGATGTCATTATTGAGTTGTTGTCTCCGGCCAACCGGCCGGTGCAGCGGACCCAGGACTTGGCGGGATTCTGGTCAGGCAGTTATGCCGAGGTGCGCAAGGAAATGAAGGGGCGTTATCCCAAGCATCAGTGGCCGGAACAGCCTGGTCAATCAATAGCGGATCAATCGAGGTCTGATCAAGCGGGCGGGAAGAAGTAGCTGAGCTGCTGACATACCGGTTGTTGAGCCTGATGCACGACAACTCAGGCGTTGTCTTGAATTACACGACAACTCAGGCGTTGTCTTGAATTACACGACAACTCAGGCGTTGTCTTCGGGAATCACAACATCAGTGGCGACCACGTCTTCAATGGCGTCACCGTACATGGAATCCAGCTCGGCCAGGCTGGCATCGTGGTCATTAAGATGTTTCTGCACCGTATCGCGCAACTGGTCGGGATCGAAAGGTTTCAGAATAAAGGCGTTGGCACCGCAGGCGTAGGCGCGTTCGCGAACAATATCTTCCTCGGCGCTGGTGACAACAATAATCGGCACATTGCCGATGTCTTCCTGGGCGCGTAGCTGGCAAATGAGTCCATAGCCATCGAGATTGGGCATGTTGATATCGCTGATGACAAGATCCGGCTTCTGGTGCTGGGCGCTGGCCAGGCCTTTTTCACCGTCTTCGGCTTCCAGCAGGGTGTAATCGCTTTCGAGCGCACGCTTGACGCTCACCCGTATTACGCGTGAATCATCAACAACCAGGACGCTCGGTTTTCCACCGGCTTGTGAAGTCTGAACAGCAGACACCAGGTTCCCCCTAAATACAGCATTCTACTTACGGTAATCTATATAATAAGTGTAGTCTAATCAACGCTATTGCGCGATATTGTGAATGCAAAATACCATGAATGTTCATGAGGTTACAGCTTGCTGTTTATGTAGCAGGTCAGCAACCGGCGCGGAATCCGGGGTTTGGGTATAGTATTAATGGTGAAAACGGGACTTTGCGCACAGGACTTTGCATGATCTACACAGAACGACGCTGTATTCAGGCTATTCTGGTCATTTCGTTTGCGTCGCTGATATTCATGTTGGCGCTGCCCGCGATTCCGCAGGATCCTTCGTACCACCATTTTGCTGATCAAGTTAAGCGCCTTGGCATACATAGCTTCAGCAACGTGACGTCCAACATCTTCTTTCTTTTTGTCGGGGTGGCAGGTCTATACCATCTCGCCCGGCAACCGCTGGCCACCGTGCAGCAGCAAATGTATGGCATGTTTTTTATTGGTGTCATGGCTACAGCATTCGGCTCCGCCTGGTATCACCTTGCGCCAGGAAACAAGACGCTCGTCTGGGACAGGTTGCCGATGAGCATCGCCTTCATGAGCCTGTTCAGCATCGTGTTGTATGAACGCCTGTCATCGCTGTGGGCGTCTCGCTTGTTCCCGATGCTTCTGGTGCTGGGAATTGCTTCTGTTGGTTACTGGCACTACACCGAATCCATAGGTCACGGGGATCTGCGTGCTTATGGCCTGGTTCAGTTTCTGCCGGCACTGTTGATGCCTGTCATCTTGTTGTGCCGGGGTGATCGAGGTCGTGACCGGTATCTCTGGCTGGTGATAGCTTATTATGCGCTGGCCAAGCTTGCCGAATTCCTGGATGACGCCATGTTTCAGCTATTGGCTCAAACCGTCAGTGGCCACTCGGTAAAACACGTACTGTCGGCCATCGCCGCGTGGATGGTGCTCAAGCATTGTCGTCGGCACTGCTATGGCTCCCCGGCGGTGTCCGATGTTGAAGGGTAACGGCGATAATCTTCAGGCGTGCGCCTGATAATTACAGCCACGGCAACGTTCACCATTTCAGACAAGGCTTTTTCAACCGGCGTATTGGAGAATACGCGAATCAGCCCCGGCGTGTGCAGGAATCCGTAACCGGTATGTTTGCCAATAAAGCCTTCCAGGCGTGTTTCGTTTTTCCATGATGTGCCTTCGACGGCAGTGGTAGCCAGGATGCGGCCACTGGCCGTATCAATCACGCGAATGTCCATGGCGACATAACTCTTGCTTGCACCAATTCGAAAGATGGCAATATCGTTGGCGTTTTTGCCAAGCGGTATCGGGATCGGGAAGCCACCACCTTCCTTCGCCGCCTTGAACGCAGTCAGTGACCCGGTGACCAGCAATTCGGCGCCTTCAATCTCACCGACTGGTATCAAGGTTTTGTTGCCGGGCTGTGACGTGGCAAAGTCCTGCTCAACCAGGACATCCTTGATGGCATCGCGCTCCAGTACAATGTAACGATTGCTGTTGAACAGTGCCGTCGTCAGCATGTCACGAATGCTGCCCAGTACTGCGGGCTTGTCGATACCGGAAGGATCGTCCTTTAGAAATTCCTGCAAAGAGTTGGTCCCGGCGTTGCCGCTCTTGTCGATGATGGGACCTACGGCAATGCGTGCTTTCGGGCCGTCGTAACGTTCTGCCTGGGCTTCACTGATGCCGGCGCCTCCACCGCTGGTCACAACGGGAGTGGTCGCGCATCCGGCTGTTGCCGACAATAACACTGCCAGCAGCAATCGTCGGGCATCAAAGCAGCGCCACATCCTTATCACCGGAATTTAAAGTTTCGTGTTGATAATGTGATCAACCGCAGCCTGGATGGTATTGCGGATCGCGCGCTCCATCGGCGTGCCCTTGTACATGCCCAGCCCGATCGGTAACTCGGAGCGTGTAACAAAGCCAATGCGCTTGTCGACACTGCTGCCTTCAACTGTAGTCGCGTTGACCACGCGACCGGTAGCACTATCGATAATGCGAATGTTAATGGCGATGCACGCGCGACTGGCGCTGAAGACAATGGCTGAGCCACCGGAACAGCGCGGTTCAAACTGGATCACGGAACCGCGTACCAGCAATTCCGCGCCTTCGAGCTGACCCTTGGGTGCAGCGGTGGAGGGTTTGACGCGACCGCTGGCGCCAAGGTCCTGCTCATCCAGTACGTCCTTGATGTTTTCCCGCTCAAGTACGATGAACCGACCACTGTTAAACAGGGCATCGGTGAGCATGTCGGACATGCCTTGACCGACACGGTGTCCGCCTCGACCAGCCTTGAAGCTAAATGCCTTGACGGCGAGGGAGCGTTTTGGTCCGGCATAGGGTTCCTGCTGTGCTTGCTGGATGCCCGGGCCCTGGCTGTCGGATACGACCCGGGCGTTGGCGCCGCAGGCGCTGAGCAGGCCAAGAGTGATAATAACAACCACCTTGCGTGAGAAGCGGCGATGAATAGCGAAGACGGGACTCATGGTGAACTCCTGTAGCGGCTGGCGATGTGATGATGGGAGTTACAACGCACGTTACTCTCCAAAGGCGCTAATCACAAACGGTGGCGCCCAGGCAATGCCGGGTCCCTGGACACCCAGGCGGGTTTGTTGGCGCGGTCATCCAGCCAGTTGCCCGGCAGGTTGAGTGAGCCCGTAGCCCACGGTAAGCAAATACGTTTCGCCCGGGCAGTAACATCGATAATCGATAAGTCATTGATAATATGAATAGAAATCGCAGCAGTTGGCACATCCCGACAAACGGGCTTGACATGGGACCATAATTGGGAAAATAATCCCAAATATGGACACACGTACTAATATTCATTCGCATCTCAGCAGCGCTGTGATACAGCTGTTGAAACCCCTGGTGAAGCTGCTGCTGCGCTACGGTGTACCGTTTGGCGCGTTTTCCGATTTGGCGAAGCAGGTATACGTGGATGTTGCCATGAACCAGTTTGATGTGCCGGGCAGAAAAACCACGGTATCGCGCACCTCGGTATTAACGGGTTTGTCACGCAAGGAAGTGTCGCGCGTGTTGGGCCTGGACCCGGTGGTGGCCAACAGTGGTGCCAGCCAGTACAACCGGGCGGCACGGGTCATTGCGGCCTGGGTCCGTGACCAGCGCTTCTGTACGGCTAATGGCGCGCCGGCAGAACTGCCGGTAGAGGGCGCGGTTAACAGTTTTTCCGAGTTGGTGCGTCTTTACAGTGGTGACGTGCCGGCGCGGGCAATTCTCGATGAGTTGGTGCGTGTCGGCACGGTGGAGCTGACGGACTCGAGTCACGTAATTCTCAAGGTGCGATCCTATATTCCGGAAACCGGCGAGCCGGAAAAAGTGCAGATACTGGGGCAGGATGTGGCCGGCCTGATCAGTACCATTGAGCACAACCTGAACCCGGCAGTTGCACCGTATTTTCAACGCAAGGTGTTTTACGACAACTTGCCTGATGACGCCGCGGAAGAGCTGCAACAGTTAACCCGCGAGCACGGACAAATGTTTATCGAGCGCATGGATAAATGGATGGCGCAACATGATCGTGATGTAAACCCGTCCATCAATGGAACCGGAAGGCGTCGTATTGGTATCGGCGTTTATTATTTTGAAGAGCAGAATTCAACGGAGGATCTGTAAATGAACTATTCCAAGGTCAGCGTCATGTTAGCTGTCGTTACACTGTTGGTTACAGGATGCAGTGGCGGCACCGGTGGAACCGGCGGCAACCCGCTGCCTCCCATCGGCAACGGTGATTTGTCTGTTGGCGCAGTCACCAAGCTGGGCAGTGTGTTTGTCAATGGCGTCGAGTTCGATACCACCGGCGCAACAATTACCCGTGACGGCATCACGGTGGCAGAAAGCCAGGTATTGGGTATGCCGGTGGAGGTGCGCGGTGATATCAATGGTGATATGGGTACCGCCGACACGGTGGTGGCCAAAACTGCAGTCAAGGGTACGGTAAATTCCATTATCAGCACCACGTCCCTGGTGGTCATGGGCCAAACAGTCAGGCTGGAAGATGGTGCCTATATCGAGACCCTGGCCAACGGTTCAAGCGGTACGCTCGCGGATTTAAGTGTCGGATCGCTCGTGGAAGTGGCGGGCATGCCCAAGCCGGGCGGCGTTATTGTCGCGACGCGCCTGGAAGAAAAAACATCACTGGTGGAATACAAGGTCAAGGGCTATATCGAAGGCACAATAAGCGCGACAACATTTACTATTGGCGCCCTGACTATTGATTACAGCAGTGCTGACATGACCGACTTGCCCGGTGGGCCGGTGCTCAACCTGCTGGTGGAAGTGAAAGCTTCTGCTGCTCCGGCACCGGTCATGATGGCGACCAAGGTGGAACCGGAAGGCCCGAGTATTTCCGATGCCCAGGAAGCCGAAGTCGAAGGTTATGTAAAAGGCCTGACTGGCAGCAGCCCGGACTATGTGTTCTTTATCAATGGACAGGAGGTGCACACGGATAGTGCGACTATCTTTGAAGGTGCCACCGCCACGTATTTTGCCGAGAACGTCAAGGTTGAAGCCGAAGGCACGCTGGTGGCCGATGTGTTAAACGCCTACAAGGTCAAGCTCAAGGACAGTGTACGCATGGAAGGTGACATCGAAAACCTGTCCGGCAACAGCTTTAACCTGGTGGGCATGCCGGGCGTGACGATTACCGTGAACGCCGCCACTGAAATCAATTCCAGCACCGACGTGTTCTCGGATTTCGCCAACGGCTCCCATGTGCGCCTGCGCGGGTTCCCGAGCTCCGGCACCAGCGTTCTCGTGACCCGCATTGATGAGCGCAATACCGGTGATCCGGATGCCTACCTGCGCGGCCCGGTGGATTCCGTAGCCGGAACCGTGGTGACGGTGCTGGGTATTGCCATCGACGTGAACGGCTTCAGCTTCAAGGATCATGACGACGTCAGCATGAACCAGGCGGCGTTCCTGGCCGCGCTGTCCACCGGCGTACCGGTGAAAATTCAGGGCCTGATTTCCGGTAGCAGCATCACCTGGGACAGCGCCGAGCTGGAGGACTAGCCGGGTCGTCACAATAAATTGATTTGATCTCCCTCGGATCAAAATTGACAGGCTTGCCGCGATGTACCGGCAAGCCATTTTTTTGCCCGCTGCATTGGGCACGGCATTTGTAGTGGCATCCGGGGCAGGGGAAATGCCCCGGTCTTTGCTATAATCGCCGGCTTACCGGCATTCTTGGAGTGGTTTGTGACCGAGCTTCTGGCCCCAGCGGGCACCCTGAAAAACATGCGTTATGCGCTGGCCTACGGCGCCGATGCCGTCTACGCGGGCCAGCCACGCTACAGCCTGCGCGTGCGCAACAACGACTTCAATATGGAGAACTTCGCCACCGGTATCCGCGAGGCGCACGATCTCGGCAAGCAGTTCTTTGTCGCCAGTAACGTCATGCCGCATAACCGGAAAATCCAGACCTATATGAATGATATGGCGCCCATTATCGACATGGGCCCGGATGCGCTGATTATGGCCGACCCCGGCCTGATCATGATGGTGCGTGAACGCTGGCCGGACATGCCGGTGCACCTGTCAGTGCAGGCCAACACCGTGAATTACGCCGCCGTGAAATTCTGGCAGTCCGTGGGTATCAAGCGCGTCATTCTGTCACGCGAACTGTCTATTGAAGAAATCGGGGAAATCAAGCAGCAGTGCCCGGATATGGAAATCGAAGTATTCGTTCACGGCGCATTGTGCATTGCCTATTCCGGTCGCTGCCTGTTGTCCGGCTACTTCAATCATCGTGATCCGAACCAGGGTACCTGTACCAACGCCTGTCGCTGGGATTACAAGGTATCCAAGGGTGAAGAAACCGACACCGGTGATATACAAAAGGCCTGCTGTAATACCGATCAAAACACACCGGAAAGCACCCTGGGCACACGCAACGATGCTGCCAATGGTTTGTATGTTATTGAGGAATCCACCCGCGAAGGCGAAGTCATGCCCATCATGGAAGACGAGCACGGCACCTACATCATGAACTCAAAAGACCTGCGCGCCATTCGTCATATCCAGAAGCTGGTGGAAATCGGCGTCGACTCCTTCAAGATCGAAGGTCGCACCAAGTCTTATTATTATGCGGCCCGCGTCAGCCAGATCTACCGCCAGGCCATTGACGATGCCGTGGCCGGTCGCGCGTTCAACCCGGAGCTGTTCTTTGCCCTTGATGGCCTGGCCAATCGCGGCTACACCGAAGGTTTCTACGAACGCCATCCCACCCAGGAATACCAGAACTACATGCAGAACAACTCGCAGAGTTCCGCGCAACAGTTTGTCGGCGACATTATTGATTATGATGCCGACAGCAAGCGCGCCACTATCGAAGTGAAGAACCGCTTCGAAGTGGGTGACACCGTACAGTTGCTGACACCTCGCGGCAATGAAGACGTTGTTGTGACGGAAATGTGGGACAAGTTCAACACTCCCCGCGATGCCGCCCCCGGCAGCGGACATATTGTCAAAATACCGCTTGAAAAGAACCCCGGCCCCATGGCCATGATTGCCCGCTACCTGGGTCATCAACAGGATGGTATTGCGAGACAGGCTTAGCTATTGGCCCGGCGGATCCTGTATTGAAGATGGTGCCGGGATGTACCATACAAGTTAGTATTTTTCCTGAATGCAATGGGCCGGTACTCCCTTTTTGGTTCCTCAGAAAGGCTGGTCTTGCGCTGGTCGGCCGGGCAGGGCAGCCTTTACGGGGCCGGCCATTGACTGCCTGGGGCGTGCAGGTGGGAAAAGGCCCCGGCCTATTTTAGATCTATGGTTTTATTCTTCAATTTGGGTTGATTTTCAAAATACTATCGTCTACTAACTATATAAACCAATCAATATAGCTGGTGACTGATTTGAAAAGTTTTCTCGGGTTACTGCTGATCGTAACAGTTCTTATTCCCGGTCCGGCCTCAGCAGAAGGGATGTATCTATTTCTGAAGGCCGGTGTATTCCAGATAGGTGATGAGCACTATGTTCCTGATGATTCCTGGACCAATAGCGTACTGAATATTACTCCGCAATCCGATGAATCGAGCGCCTTCGGTATGGAGTGGACAGTAATGGATGAATGGTTGATCGGCTTTGAGCTGTATCATACCGTGCACGAGTGGCGGTCGCCCCAGGGCAATAGCGGTGAAATCGAGGCTAGCAGCATGTTGTTTTCGTGCAAGCAAATGTTTTTACCGAAGGCGATAATTAACCCGTATGTGGGCGCCGGGTTTGGCTGGTCGGTAATATCCATGGATACCGGGGATGCATGGGATGATCAGGACAGTTTCATGCTGCACTTCGGGGTCGGCGCTATAATGAAGTTTGGAAAGGTCTCCACGTTTCTGGAATTGAGGCATATGGACGCCATTTTCGCCATGAGTTTTGCCGACTACCGTTACTATGGCGACGGCGTATATGGCGGCATCAGGCTGGAATTGTAGTCCTTTAAAGCGCTGCCATTTTAGGTATCATGCCGTTCCCGGGGGTTTCTGCTTTACGAATCATCACGAATCAATAGTCAACAGGGCCAGAGTTGATTGAAATACGCGGAATCAAATGGCTCAGACCCTTTTGGTTTTTGCAACCGGCTTTCGTAGGAGTTTATGTATTCATGAGCCTGGATTTTTTTGAACCGATAACCTTAAGCAAAGTTATCAGTCAATCGGATCTTATTGTGGTAGCCCGCAAGGCAGATCCCTTTAAGACCTTGCACCGTATGATAGATCCCGGAAATGGCACGACCAGCCCGATTGATGATGTCGTAATTGATGACTGGACTGATGGCCAGGGATCATATTTTATTACGCCCAGGTTGCGTTATGTGGTTGAGGAAGTTCTGTATAACGATTCCAGGCGCAGCGGGCGCGAACGTGATGGCCGCCCGGTTGATTTGCCGCCGCCAAAGCCACGACCACGAGGCGATGAAATCGCGCCGTATGAACCGTTCGATATCAGGCCGTACATTGTCGGAAAAATGATTTACGTTTACCCGGCAGACCTGCTGCAGCATTTTGACCGATTCAAGGACAGCCAGGACGGTATCAGTAGCAGTCCCATTTATGAACAGTATACCCAGCAATCCAGACCCGGGGACGATGAACCCGGTATCCTGTTCTTGCGCCTTTTCCCGGGATGGGACTATCAGTTCTCCTTTGATGGTGCCGAAGAAGGATTGGCCTCTCGTGCCCGCGTTGAACACCAGATCCGGGCGATCAAGGGCGAATAACTATTCAGGAAAATCAATAGGGTCAGAGTCGATTGAAATATGCGGAATCAAACGAGTCTGACCCTTTTGGTTTTAACGAGTCTGACCCTTTTGGTTTTCTTTTGGTTTTCCTTAGGCAACCAGGATTCAATAAAGTCAGGCTTGATTAGTATGTATATATTACTTACTAACACTCGCCTGATTATTATTAGATTCCAAACGAAAACGTAGTGTTATTACTACGAGAAATGCAATATTGACTAATATTTCTACTGGCGTATATATTTCAGATAAACTAGCATTTTTTGAATAGAACATGTAGTTAGATAGCAATAATCCACATATTGCTGCTACTTCATAGAATATGTATACCTGCTTTTTTAGCAAAGCTTTAGGCGGCATCACGGCTACTATTATTGAGCACATTGAAGCAATAAATGATGATAATGTGCTCATTGTTGAGTTTGTTCCACTAAACCATATGGCACCAACAAAAGCACCGATTCCAATACTAATAAACAGATAAGCTCTTGCAATTATTATTGATGCATTAATTACGACAATCGCAGCCATTTTCTCTCTCCAGGTCTTCATATGTTTCTTTTCCCATCGTAAGGGTGGCAAACCCGTATATGAAATTACCATGAAGCATAAGATCATAATCACACTCCCTCTTACAAGATCGGCCGCCACATTTTTTTGCACATTTGTCATAGCACCTATCATGACGCCTGCAATAACCTTCACCCTAGTCAGGTATGCTATATTTCAAATGAGTAAATCAATAGGGTCAGAGTCGATTGAAATATGCGGACTCAAACGAGTCTCAACCCCCGCTCATTTCATAATCACCCGGACGAGAAAGCCGGGGTTGCCTTCTCTCGGTGTGCGTGACTCCGGATCGCGCTGGCTCATACTGTTAGAAAACTGCTTTCAATTCCGGCTTTCCGTATTCCTTTAGCCAGGTGCTGATGGCTTGTGGCGATTTCCCGGCATCTCTGTTTCGCGGATGAAACAGTATTGTTTCACCGTAGTGATTGAGTCCGACCCATGTTTCTTTGGTTTTTGTCATGACAATAATGATGCCGTTGCCTTGTGATGCGGGATCAAATCCCTTGCTGGGATCGGAGGCGTACATGCCTTCCATGACGATCAGGTTGTCATCTATAGTCACCGTGTGCATTTCATAACTGCCGGTATCGGCAAGACGCCGGTTGATCCTGCCGCCGAGCCACAGGCCCAGCCCCTGGTCCATCATCGAATCAGTTGTATTGTTACGGTTACCGCTGGCTGCGTGCACGGCCTGGTAAAATGCATGAGAGGGACCACCCTGGTGGCTGATGCCGTGATGCTTCTGCGCATGCAGCTGCATCAACCGCTTTCCATAGTGCTTCCTGAGACAAAACTCCAGGGCGTCCGCTTTCATGTTGCCGCATTGACTGTCGCGGTGCTTGAGCCAGTCCCGTTGATGGGTTCCAAGCTGCTTTTTGTCGCCGCCGGCAAGCGATTGTTTCAATGCCTTGTAAAGGCTGCCCAGTGTCCGGTCGGCGTCGGCCAGTGATTGCGTGTTGCAGATCATCAGTTCAATAGGGGTGCCGGCTTTGGCGCAATTGAATCCCGCCTTGTAAAACAGCTTTTCACTTTCTGGCACAAAGGTATGGATTTGTGCGCCTTCATTGTATTGTGACAGCGCACAGTTGGAGGTCTTTATGCGTTTTCGGCCTGAATCTTCAAGCAGCTCCAGCTTCAACTGGCACGATGATCCGCTTCTGTCTGTATACGGTACGGTGGCGGTATTTCCGCTGATGCTTCCGTTGGCGGTAAATGACAAGCCGTTAATGCCAATGCCTTCGTCATAGTCCATGCGAAAGGTTGAGCCTCGCGCATTGTCTATCGTGAAGGCCATGTATTGTTCCTTGTTGTTGATTTTCCACTCGCCTTGCCAGCTGGCTGATGCCTGTACGACCGCCATCATCATGAATTGCAAAATCAACGCCGTGACCAGGCGGGCAGAAACTGAATAATGTCTGCAGTGATTGTTCTTGTTGTTCATTGTTTTGCTGCTCCCCTGTGGTATATCTCCCGGGTGCGGCATTGCTGGTCCGCACCGGAACCGCGATCAAAATATATTTATAGCATAGTTACAGGCAGTAACGGGGTGTGTGGCCACGCGTTTGATCAGCGTGGCCACGATGCGATTGCGATTAGTTTGACGGGAGCCGAATCAGAATGACCGGCTGCGCATGACGTTTTTGGCTTTGTCAGGCTGCGCCCGGTTTCCCGCCCTTGCGGTGAGGCTTGTTTTTCTTGCCGGCCCGGTCTTTGGGCTTGCCCCCGGTCTTGTCAGTTCGCCCGGGTTTTGCTTTATCCCCGGGTTTTGTTTTGGCTGCCGGTGAACCTTTGCGGAAGTCTGTCTTCTTTTCGCTGATGCCGTGCTGCTTTGCGATGTTGAGGCGCTGGCCGGCAACACGCGTGTTTTTCAGGTGCAGGAAGGTTTCCTTGGGCATGCCCTTGGGCAGGTCAACAATGCTGTAATCATCAAAGATCTTGATGCGACCAATCTCGCTGCTGTCCAGCCCGGCTTCGTTGGCAATGGCGCCGACGATGTTGCCCGGTTGCACACCATGTGCATGGCCGACGGCGATGCGGTAGCTGTCCATATTGGCATCACTTGCACGAGGCTTCTTCTTGAAGTCGGCGCGATTATCGCGTGAACGCTCTTCATGTTGTGGGCGTTGCTCACGCGGCGAGCGTTGCTCACGCGGTTTGCGCGTTTCCTTTTCCAGTAACAGTGGCGTGCTGCCCTGCAGTAACCGGGCCAGCGCCGCGGCGATTTCTATGGCCGGGACGTTGTGCTCCTGTTCGTACTGTTCCACGAGCTGGTGGCAGAAACCCAGGCCGTCAGCGGCGGCAATGGTGTCAGTAATGCGTTGTTTGAAAGCGGCGATGCGCTTGTCGTTGATCACCTCGGTGGTGGGCAACTGCATTTCTTCAATCTTCTGGCGTGTTGCATGCTCGATGGCGGAAAGCATGCGTTTCTCGCGCGGTGCAATAAACAGGATGGCGTCACCCTTGCGACCGGCGCGACCGGTGCGGCCAATACGGTGTACGTAGGATTCGGTATCGTGCGGTACATCATAGTTGATGACGTGACTGATACGGGCCACATCAAGGCCACGGGCGGCCACGTCGGTGGCGACGATAATATCGATTTTGCCGGACTTGAGGGCGTCGACAGTTTTTTCCCGTTGCGCCTGGGCAATGTCCCCGTTGAGGGCGGCGGTGGCATGGCCGCGTGCCTGGAGTTTTTCCGCCAGTTCCTCGGTGATGATCTTGGTGCGTACGAAAATGATAATGCCGTCGAACTCCTCGGCCTCGAGTATGCGGGTGAGGGCATCGAGCTTGTGCAGGCCGCTGACATACCAGTAACGCTGGCGAATGGTCTCGGCGGTCGTGGTTTTGAGTTTGATGGTCACCACGGCCGGGTCGTTCAGGTGTTTATTGGCGATACGACGGATGGCGTCCGGCATGGTGGCAGAGAACAGGGCGATCTGGCGGCTGGGCGGGGACTGTTCCAGCACCCATTCAACATCGTCAATAAAGCCCATGCGCAGCATTTCATCGGCTTCGTCCAGCACCAGCGTGCGCAGGCCATCGAGCTTGAGCGTGCCGCGACGCATGTGATCCATAACCCGGCCCGGGGTGCCGACGACGATGTGCACGCCGCGGTTCAGTTGCTTGAGCTGGGTGCGGTAGTCCTGGCCGCCGTAGATCGGCAGCACGTGCAGCCCCGGCATGTGATGAGCATAGTGCTGGAACGCCTCGGCGACCTGGATTGCCAGTTCGCGGGTCGGCGCCAGTACCAGCACCTGCGGTTGGGCGCGTTGCAGGTCTATGCGCGACAGGATCGGCAGTGCAAAAGCGGCAGTTTTGCCGGTGCCGGTCTGGGCCTGGCCGAGTACGTCCCGTCCCGCCAGCAAGTGGGGGATAGTCTGCGCCTGGATTGGCGACGGTGTTTCGTAGCCGATTTCGTCAATAGTCTTGAGGACAGCGGCAGCAAGACCCAGATCGCTGAACGCGGGCGGTGTTGATGATTCTGCGGACATGGAGTAGTACCTGAAAAGTAGGCGGATGGCCCTGAAGGGCAGGAATGGGTAGATTCTAGCATGAAGCCTTAATCAAGTGAGTCCGAATTGTATCCAGCCGGCCAAGAGAGCCGCAAGCCAAAAAACGCCCGCCTGGTGTACCGTTGTCCTGGTTGGGCCGGAAACGTCCGGAAGCTGCTGTGCTAAACGGCAGGCGCGGATACTGGATGTTAATTCGTCGTGGCGCGGGAACGGTCATTGATTTTTTTCAATGCTCGCGGGTCCCATAACCAGGCAACAGAAATATAGTGTGCCATGTAACTGCTTCGGCCCGGCTGCGAACCAGGCAGTGGCACGCCCGGCTGCGAAAAGATCCAGTTGGCATCGTGCGTGGAGTGCAGTGCCTGGCGGTTTGGAAGTGAAACAGGATTTCCGTATGCCCGGGTAAATGCAACCATCGCCCTGTCATCATCAAAGAACTGATAGCCGGTCTTCCGACCCAGCCAGGCGGATTCCAGCAGTTTGTTGGAATCCCAGTATCCCAGTGATTCAAGCTGATGGCGATTCGCAAATTTCTTCCACGTGTCGCGTTCCGAGTTTCCGTAAACCCGGTTTTTCGCCACTACCAGTATCGCGACGATTTCCCCGGTTTCTTCGTCTATCGTTAATGCGGTAAACGGATTCGGCAGTTTTCCGTTACCATAAAGTTTCATCATGTTTGTTTCCGGAATGTCGACACAAGTATGGGGCAGTCGGCCAACACCATTGTCTGGAACCAGGACGTCCTTGTAATCAGGCATGTTCGACTGTTTCAAGTTGCTGTAGGTTTCACGGACCAGTTTCAGAATCTCGTTTCGAAGCGGCAGGCACTGCCGGTTTCCGGGATAGTAGTTACCCAGCGCGTATCCGTTTAGCTCGTTTTTACCCGCGGTTACCGCGTACATCAGCGGACTCAGTTCCCACAGGTTGTCTCGAACCGAAAGAGCCGGCGACATTCCTGATGCAAACAGCAACAGGAAAAGCGAAACCAGGAAAGACACCAGTGTTGTATCCCATTCAATATTACGCACTCGGAGAGAGCGAGCGACCTTGAACAAAATTACAGGCGAGCCAAAGACAATAAATAACAGGAAGATCAGCCAGTCTTCATCAATCAGTATCAGCAAGAATTCCAGCAACACCAGGAAAAACAAAGCTGTCTGCCTGATTAGCAGCGGGCGACTGATCGTTGTCATGTTGTTCTTCGATTCGAGTCAGGGTTGGTAAAGTTGCACGAGTTGTGCCCCGGTCTGATGCATGAATTTTGGCCGGCACAAATGCTTTGCCGTATTTGAATCCCGCGGACCTCGTGCCTGCCGCGCGGTTCCGTATGGTCCATGCAACCCCGGGAAACGTTAACTACATACATTTCCGTATCGTCTCACATGCCAATTCTGGATGGTAGCCGAGCGTGATATAAAGACGAGTGTCTGGTGGTGGCAGGATCGCTTCCCTGCTTGGTATGACTGTGGCGCATTTTCCGCAATTCGGCAAGGAACCCGGGACCGTGTGTACGCAAACTGTATTTACCGGCATCGGCCTTGATTGATAGCGTAACATCTATGTACTATGTGAGCCGAAATGTCAGGGAAATTTCTTCCTGACCCGGTTACACATACCAGCCAGACAGGAACAGGCAATGATTTCAGATTGCTCCAGGATAATCCTTGCGGTTTGGATCGGCTTGATGTCGATGGCAGCCGCCGCAGATGAGCGAGCCCCACTCCTTTCACACGAGATTAATGTTAATGCGCTTTATGCCAGCGCCGGGTTTATGGATGTTGGTTATCAATACAGCATTAACCGGTACGTCGGGTTCAGGTTGCGGGCGCTTCGGGGAGCGGCGCGGATAGAGGACAGCACATACCGGGGCACGGACGAAATTAATGCCGGTATTCTGGTTTCATTACCGACCCGACCCAATCAATCCGTGTATCTCAGTGCCGAAGGAACGTCATACGAAGAAACCTATGAATTTGATAATGGCCGTGCCGATGAAACCTATTCAGGGAAAGGTTCGAGTATAGGCCTGGGCTACAGGTGGGTTCTGACGGGCGATCCCATGGCCGTCAGCGTAGAGTATGGGAGGGTCAATGTCGAACGCCACGAGGTCATTCTCGCCTCCGGAAAAACCGATACAACCGGCTCCGAGAAGTTCTTGGGCGTACGGCTTGGTTTTGTCTGGTAGTGCGCCGGTAGTTACCGTCAACCGGGTGGTCGCGCGTTGCTGCGCGTGATGCCTTCAATGTCACGCCTGTCGCGGGTCAGGCGGAAGATTATGCTGGATTGTTTTTATGCCTTTTACGCCATTTCACATGGGACCGGGAATCCTGGTCAAGTCATTACTTCAGGGAAGCTTCAGTCTTATGGTGTTTGGCTGGGCACAAATCGTTATGGATATGCAGCCCCTGGCGGTGATGATAACCGGGGAGGGCGAGCTGCATGGCTTTTCTCATACTTATGTCGGCGCGACGCTGCTTGCGCTGTTTTCGGCATTGACTGGCAAATACCTGTCAGAATTCGGTCTCGATCTGTTGCGCGTACCGGGTAACCACAGGTCGAACAACATAGGCTGGAAAGTTACCCTGGGTAGCGCTTTCATCGGAACGTTCAGCCACGTTTTTCTGGACAGTATAATGCATCTCGATGTGCAGCCGTATTATCCATTTACCGGTAAAAACAGTATGTACAGCCTGATGACGATGGAGGGCCTGCATTTCCTGTGCATTGCTTCTGCGATCATCGGGGCAGCAGCATATTTCCTGGTTCATTATATTCTAGACAGGAAGAAACGGGACCGAATCAGGGCATAACGCGCCCGTATTTTTGTGAATGTACGGTTCCAAGTAACAATTATGACGAAGGGGGATATAATGCAAACCGGAACAGGAAAGAGAATCTTCGCGCGCATGCTGTCGGTAGTTGTGATTACGGTGCTGTTCCTCGGTTCTTGTGGCGGCGCAGGCAAGATGTATGTCTATAGCCCGTATTGGTTCATGAAAGAAGTCGATGCCCAGAGCAACCTGCGCCTGTTTTTCGTAGCGTTCATGACTCCTGGGAAAGACGGCAACCCGTCACTACAGGTATTTCCGATTACCAAGGTTGACTTGCAAAAGGAATATCCCGACCTGGATTACACCCTTCCGCGCGACAACATGACATTTGACTGGGACAGCGACTCGGGCGCCATCATAGAAGTCATCAGGAAAGATAATGGAACAAGGATTGTGCAGGTATTTGTCCGTGGCGATACACCCTGGACATCGTTATCCGAATACCGCGTCGATGGCAAGGACAAGGTTACGCCACTCAGGCATGGTCGATCCAATGAGTGGTTCCTGTTACTGGCGCTGGTATTGCCGGTTATTGTTCTGGCGCTGCGTCGACGTATAAGCCGATTGGTGTACAGGGTATTGTCTGTCAGTGAGAAATCGGCGGTCGGTAAAGATCGGTAATGGCAACCGGGCTCGAGGTTTCCTGGTATTTCAGCATGGTGCAGAACAGGCACAGCCAACTGTGTTATTTACGATTCCTGCTGGCGGCTATTTCGGACCGGTTTGAGCCGGCGCGTAAATAGGATTCCACGGTACTGATAAACTCTGGAATATTAAGTGGCTTGGGAAGATAGGCGTCGAACCCTGCCGCATACCCGCGCTGGATATCGTCCGGCATCGCGTTGGCGCTTATGGCAATAACCGGAATGTCCCGGGTTCGTTCGTGTTTTTTAAGTTGTTCCAGTACCTGGAAACCATCCATATTGGGAATATTGATATCCAGAAGGATGATATCAAGACTCTTGTTCCGTGCTATGTCCAGACCGATTATCGGATCACGTACGGCATGAAAGTTAATATTGGAATAGGGCGCCAGAACCTTTGATACGAGTTTCAGGTTGGCCGGGTTGTCTTCTATGTACAATATTTCATGTTGTTTTTCATCGGAATCGCGGGGTTTTTTTGATGCCGCGTCGCTACCGGAAGGATAGAAGTTTCTGATCGCGGCATCTTTTGCCAGGGGGATATCGACCCAGAATGTACTGCCTTTCCCGGGTGTGGACTCGACGTTAATCCGGCCGCTCATCAATTCAATAAGGCGTTTCGTGATAACCAGGCCAATACCTGTTCCTTCGATGTCGCTGGCTTCCTTGCCGAGACGGTTGAATGATGTGAATAATTCAGATATCCGGTTTTCGGGAATACCAATTCCCGTGTCCGTAATTCCGATTCGCCAATAACCTTCCTGCAGTTGGCTGGCGGACACGCTCATGTTGCCGTCTTCGATATTGTACTTGATGGCGTTGGAGAACAGGTTCAGCAAAATTTGTTTGAGCCGCATTCTGTCTGCCATGACAAAAAAAGACGAGTTGATAAAGTCGGGTGTGCTGACGGTAACATGGTGGCTGGAAGCCATTGGCGCGATAAGGCTGAAACATTCCCGAAGCAGGTCCGGAAAATCTATTGGTTCAAATGACAAGGATAATTTACCCGCCTCGATCTTGGTCAGCTCAAGCACTTCGTCAATCAAGCCAAGGAGATGATCACCGGCCTTGAGTATTTCGTCGACATTTTCCTTGTAGGTGGGGCTTAGGATATTGTCCATGTCCATTTCCAGGAGTTGCCCGAATCCTATAATCGCGTTCAATGGTGTTCGCAGCTCATGACTCATGCTTGAAAGAAAATCCGATTTGGCCTTGTTGGCCTTTTCGGCATCGTCCTTGGCATCTATCAGGGCCTGGCGGGTACGTTTCTGCAGCAGCCTCGATCTGCGGGCGTTGATGATAGTGCCGTAAGTCAGCGTGAAAGGGCTCATGAATTCAGGGAAGTCGCTGTCAAAACCGTTGTCGGCATTGGCGAGACAGTAGACGCCAACCATATCCGTCCCGAAAAAGACCGGAATCGATGCAATGTTCCGGATATCTGCATCAATCCTGATTCCGGATTCAGCAATGGCATCGGGATTGTTGACTAATACCGGGTTGCCGCATTCCAGGGATTGCCCTATCAGGTTTTCGATGCCATGGAGGTTCAGCAACAACTGGTTATCCCGGGATTCAGAACCCTGTTTCAATGAATAGGTATTGCCGGAATTCCGGTCAATTACGGAATCGATGGTGTATCGGCGATTTCCGTCAATCAGGGTGTTGACTTCAATCAGGGCGCCGATGGTGCTGCCGGTAAGAGACATCAGGCGTTTGAGCAGACTGCTTGAGGCGATATCGTCCTTGTCGCCTGACATGAACCGCGTCAACGCGTCCTGATTCAGCTGCAACAGATCATTCTGTTTGCTGATTTGTACTTCCAGGCGTTTTCGTGCATCGATGTCGGAGACAACGCCAAGCATGTGCAGTGGTTCGCCGTTCTCGCCGCGCGTGACAGCGCCTTTTTCCAGTACCCACCGGATTGATCCGTCCTGACACAGAACCCTGTGCTCGATGTTGTACTCCTTGTTGTGCTCGACTGCGTCGTTTACAGCTTTAACCAATGCGTCGCGGTCATCGGGATATACTGCGTTGATAAAGTTTTCATAGGTGGTCTCCGGAACCTTGTCCGCGTAGCCAAAGAGTGGTCCGATCCGGTCAGACCAGTACAGATCGCCGGTCTTGATATTCCAGTCCCAGCTGCCAATATCGGCATACATTTGACTGATACGGAACCGTTCTTCGCTGGTGCGAAGCGATTCTTCCATAAGTTTTCGTGAACTTATGTCCCGGCAGATACCGGTAAACATTCGCGTGCCATCCAGCTCAAATGATGATACTGCCAACTCGATGACAATGGTTTCTCCGTTCTTGCGTTTTGCGTCCAGTTCACGAAAGGAATCCAGTATTGTCTTGTCGTCGTGAACAAAGAAATTGTGGAGATCTTCATGATGCTTGTCATGGAATTCATCGGTCATCAGAATTCGAAGATTCGAATTGATGAGTTCATCCGGAAGATATCCGAAAACATTCAGGACGCTTGGTGTACAGCTCTTGATGGTACCGGTCTGGTCACACGTAATAATCGGGTCGACTACTGTATCAAGGATGGCCCGCATGCGAGCTTCAGTCTGGGTGGAATGGGTAACCGCGTCATGATATTGCTTCTCGATCTTGCTTGATAAATACTTCTCACGCGTAATGTCGGTAAGCAGTCCGTTCCAGATTGTGGTGCCATCTTTTTGTGTTACCGGAATCGAGTGGCCTCGTATCCATTTGGAATTGCCGGACGAGGTTTCAATCCGGAATTCTTCGTGCCAGGGTTCACATAAATCCGCGGATTTTTCAATCTTGGATACAAAAATATCCATGTCCGGCTCGGTAATGCTGGCAAATATGCTTTCGATGCTGTTTATCGGATCGCGGTCATCAATATCAAAAATTCTTTTGAACCCGGGATTGACGTAAATCAGTTCATATTGGTATGGGGCAGTACGGCGAAAGCGATATACCGCACCGGGGATACCGGAAATGACTGTTGTCATTTGCGAATACAGGTCGCGCTGCGCCCCCGGGGTCTGGAGCAATTCGGAAATATAGGATGCCAGTGCCGATTCATTGCCCTTGGTATAAAGGTTTTCGGCGCCTGCCTTGATCAGGCATACTGATGTTTCCATGTCCAGCGGTTCGCCGAGAAAGACCATGGGCGTGTCAACGCCGGCGGAATTGGCGGCACCGAGAATCTGGAAGGCGTCACTTCCGGGAATGCTTGTAGAGCAGACAAGCAGATCAAATCTTTTGTTGATAAGGGCAGAATTGAATCCCTTAATGTCTGCCACGGACAAGATGTCGAGACTGTCGATCTTGCTGGTCAGCAGGCGAGTCAAGGTATTGCGATATTCGGAAGAATGATCCAGATGCAGTATCTTGAATTGCTTGCTCATAGTTAAAATTGCTCAATAAATACCCAAATTACAAAAACTATTATTTTGAGAACAGTAACCTGAAAATTAGTCAGGAACAGTAAAACTTTGTGACGCCAGGCAGGGGCGTGAGCGAGCCTGAGTTCTTGAAAACGCCCGGTTCAAATTCTTCAGGGCTCGATCAACAACTCCGAATACATGCCGTCTTTAATAAATGCTCGAGAATTTACAGCACATTGTTCCCGGCACAAGGAGCACGACAGTGTCCGGTGGTTACTGAAATTACCCGGTAGCTATATCGGCAAAAACAGGAATTTCCTTATCCTGATTAATTCAGTGGGAATTATGCACAGAAAACTGGCGTGGCCACAATAGCAGCATCGCGGCGCGTGGTGTCAGGAAATAGGGATGCCCGCTGTCTATACCAGGTTTGGCGCCAGCCACCTGGCCATTTCATCCTTGTTATAGCCCTTGCGTTTCGCGTAGTCGTCGCACTGCTCGCGGGTGATCTTGCCAACGGCGAAGTAACGTGACTCCGGATGCGAGAAGTACCAGCCGCTGACGGAGGCGGCGGGCAGCATCGCATAACTCTCGGTGAGTTCAACGCCGCTGTTGAATTCGGCTTTCAGCATGTCAAACAATGAACGCTTCTCGGTATGTTCCGGGCAGGCCGGGTAACCCGGTGCCGGGCGTATGCCGCGATACTGTTCCTTGATCAGGGCACTGTTATCCAGGGTCTCATCGTTGGCATAACCCCAGAACTCCTTGCGCACACGCTGGTGCATCAGCTCGGCAAAGGCTTCGGCGAGCCGGTCAGCGATGGCCTTGGCCATGATGGAGTTGTAATCATCATGTTGCTTTTCAAACTCGGCAACTATGGCGTCCAGGCCTATACCGGCCGTGACTACGAAGGCGCCGATGTAGTCAGCCTTGCCACTTGCCTTTGGTGCAACGAAATCACTCAGCGCGTAGTTGGGCTTGCCATCGGGTTTCTTGTTCTGCTGGCGCAGGTGATGCAGTGCCAGTACCGGCTTGCCGCGAGTTTCGTCAGCATAGACTTCAATATCATCGTTGATACTGTTGGCCGGGAAGAAACCGACAACGGCGCGGGCCGTGAGCTTGTTGCCGGCGATAAAGTCGGCCAGCATGGCCTCGGCATCGGCCATGAGCTTGCGTGCCTCGGGGCCTTTTTCCGGATCATCCAGTATCTTCGGGTAGCTCAGTTTCATTTCCCAGGTATGGAAGAACGGTGTCCAGTCGATGTATTCGCTGATCGCCTCCAGGGAGTAATCCTCGAACACGCGTAACCCGGTCATGGCCGGTACCGGTGGTGTGTAGCTGCTCCAGTCAGCCTTGAAGCTGTTCTTGCGCGCATCTTCAAGACCCAGCAAATCCTTGGCGAGATTTTTCTTGCTGTGCAGTTCGCGCACCTGGGCGTACTCGGCTTTCAGGTCTTTGACAAAAGCCGTGCACTTGTCACCGATGAGGTTCTGGGCCACGCCAACGGCACGTGACGCATCCTTGACCCAGACAATGGCATGTTCGTATTCAGGATCTATCTTGACCGCGGTGTGCGCGCGCGATGTCGTGGCGCCACCGATCAGCAGCGGTGTGTTCATGCCACGACGTTTCATTTCCCTGGCGATATGTGTCATTTCTTCCAGCGACGGTGTAATCAGGCCGGACAGGCCGATAATGTCGACCTTTTCCTTGATCGCCGTGTTGAGGATATCGTCTGCCGCCACCATGACGCCCATGTCGATAACTTCAAAGTTATTGCATTGCAGGACAACGCCGACAATGTTCTTGCCGATGTCGTGCACGTCACCTTTTACCGTGGCCATGAGCACCTTTGCCTGGGCGCCGCTGCTGCCGGATTTTTCCGCTTCGATAAACGGGATCAGGTGCGCCACCGCTTTTTTCATAACGCGTGCGCTCTTGACTACCTGTGGCAGGAACATCTTGCCGTCACCAAACAGGTCGCCGACCACGTTCATGCCGTCCATGAGCGGGCCTTCAATAACATGCAGTGGTCGCTCGGCATCAAGCCGCGCGGCTTCGGTGTCTTCAACAATGTACTTGTCGATGCCTTTTACCAGCGCATGTTCCAGGCGCTTGGCGGCAGGCCAGCTGCGCCATTCCTCGTCCTGCTTTTGCACGGCTTCGCTGCCATCACCCTTGTACTTGTCGGCGATACCCAGTAATTGCTCGGTAGCATCATCACGGCGATTGAGAATGACATCTTCAACAAAGTCGCGCAGCTCTTTTGGCAGGTCTTCGTAGATAGCCAGCTGACCGGCGTTGACGATGCCCATGTCCATGCCCGCCTTGATGGCGTGGTACAGGAACACGGAATGAATTGCTTCGCGCACCGGGTTGTTGCCACGGAACGAGAACGATACGTTACTGACACCGCCGCTGATCAATGCATGCGGCAGGTTCTGCTTGATCCAGCGCGTGGCTTCAATGAAGTCGACGGCATAGTTATTGTGTTCCTCGATGCCGGTTGCGACCGCAAAGATATTGGGATCGAAGATAATATCTGCCGGCTTGATACCAACCTTGTTTACCAGCAAGTCATAGGAGCGCGTGCAGATATCAATCTTGCGCTGGTAGGTATCGGCCTGGCCGTTTTCATCAAAGGCCATGACCACCACGGCCGCACCATAGCGGCGACACAGTTCGGCGTGCTTGAGGAAAGCAGCTTCGCCTTCCTTTAATGAAATGGAATTGACCACGCCCTTGCCGGACAGGCACTGCAGGCCGGTTTCAATGATTTCCCACTTGGATGAATCCACCATGATCGGGATGCGGGCAATGTCAGGCTCGGATGCAACCAGGTTGCAGAACGTGCGCATGGCGTTGACGCCGTCGAGCATGGCTTCGTCCATGTTGATATCAATAAGCTGGGCGCCGTTTTCCACCTGTTCGCGACAGACATCCAGTGCTTCGTCATATTGATCTTCCAGGACCAGGCGCTTGAACTTGGCGGAACCGGTGACGTTGGCACGTTCGCCCACGTTCACGAACAGTGATTCTTTTTCAATGTTCACCGCATCCTGCCCGGCCAGGCGGCAGGCCGGTTCAAACGACGGCACATTGCGCGGTGTAACATCTTTCACGGCTTCGGCAATGGCGCGTATGTGATCCGGTGACGTGCCACAGCAACCACCAACAATATTCAGAAAACCGCTTTCGGCCCATTCGCGCAAGTGCGGCGCCATGGATTCCGGTGTTTCATCATAACCACCGAAGGCATTGGGCAGACCGGCATTGGGATGCGAGCTGACACGGGTCTCGGCAACATCGCTGAGATCATCAACAAACTGGCGCATTTGCTCGGCACCCAGCGCGCAGTTGAGACCAATACTTAAAGGGTTGGCATGGCTTACTGCATTCCAGAATGCTTCTATGGTCTGGTTGGACAGGGTAATGCGACCGCCATCGGCAACGGTACCGGAGATCATGACAGGCAGGCGTTGACCCAGGTCTTCGAATACCTGTTCGACCGCGAATATGGCGGCCTTGGCGTTGAGCACGTCAAAGATGGTTTCGATGAGAATAATGTCGGCACCGCCATCGATCAGGCCGCGGGCATTTTCGCTGTAGGCCTTGACCAGCTGCGGGAAGTTCACGTTGCGGAATCCGGGGTTGTTCACATCCGGTGAAATGGACAGTGACCGGTTCATGGGTCCCATAACACCGGCGACAAAGCGCGGCTTGTCAGCGGTGGTGAATTTGTCTGCGGCGGCGCGCGCCAGCCTGGCGCCTTCGACGTTCAGTTCGTACACCAACTCCTGCATGTTGTAATCGGCCATGGAAATGGTCTGGCAGTTGAAGGTGTTGGTCTCGACAATGTCAGCGCCGGCATCGAGATAGGCCTCGTGAATTCCGCGAATAATGTCCGGCTGCGTCAGGGTCAGCAGGTCATTGTTACCCTTCAGGTCTGACGGCCAATCAGCAAAGCGCCCACCACGGTAATCCGTCTCCTGCAACTTGTGTCGCTGGATCATGGTGCCCATGGCGCCATCGAGAATCATGATGCGATCATTCAGGATGGTGTTGAGCTGGTCTGTGCAGTTTTTTCTCATGAGTGCTACCGTTGGCAATGCGATGACATGTGATCAAGGCGCGCAAGTTTACCGAAGTTGAAGCAAAATTGCTTCTTATTAGGTATAGGGTATATGCGCCAGGCTGGCGAACCGACGACAATGCTGCGCTGGACGTTGGGACAAAAATTTACAAGCCAGTCGATGGAAACGGGAATCACTCCCGGGGTCGGCCCGCTCTAAAAAATTACACCGGGCAAGTCGGCGTGCCCAAAAAATAACGCCGGACAAGCCGGCGTCTAAACCATCTTTCAATGGAGGAGGGGTAAGTCGGGTGTTGCTGTCAGGCGGCCTCGCCACCGCCGGCGTAGCGAGCCTTGGCGGCCTGGGCCTTGCGGGCTTCTTCATCGGAATACGCGGCGCCGGACCACAGCATGTTGTAGGCGATTTCCTCGTTGCCGTTTTCACACAGCTCGAGTACCTGCAGGAATAGCGGCTGGAACGTGTCGCTCTTGTGGGATTGCTCATGATCCTCAAAGCTGTTCCAGAACGTCACAATCAGCGCTTCCTTGCCCTTTAGCGGGCTCGCCACGGCCTGGCCGACGGTCGAGCCTTCATTGGACACGGCACCGCTGTTCAGGGCGACAAACCCGCCAACAAAGCCGGTTTCCGAGTGATAGGTTTTGACGTTCTCGCACAGGGTTGCGACCCGCTCCTGCAGGTCGTCGATAGAATATTCCGGTTTCAGTATTACCCGGTTAATGGTGACGACGCCATCATGCGGAAAATTGTGAATAAGACTGGCCATGATCGACTCCTTTGGTTACCGGTTTGCTGGCGTTCCTGGAATAGGCATCGCCAAATATTAGTAATTGCTAATATTAGGGCAACCTGGGGAGATTTCAATAGTTGAGTGGAGTAGTCAGGTATTTCACGAGGGTACCGGGACTGGTTTCGGCTGGGGGGCGTGTCACCAAAGAGGGGTGAGCCGGTAGCCGGCCTGTTCCAGTTGTTGCAGCAGGCCGGATTCACCGGCGAGGTGCAACGCGCCGACGGCAATAAACACCTTGCCTTCGGTGAGCAGCGGTTGCAGGCGTGACAGCATGCGGCCGTTGCGCTCGTGGAGCAGCTTGCGCATGAATCGCCGGTAAACCCGGCCATCATCCACGTAATGCTTGCGGCTCAGTGCTTCGAGCAGGCGCAGGTTGCGGGAGCGGTAAACCCGGGTCAGCTCCGCCAGTTGCCCGTCCAGCTTCTGATTGTGCCGAACCGTGGCATCCAGCAGCGCCACCTGGTCGCCGATCGACAGGCCATCGAAAACGGCGATTTGTTCGGCAACGGTTTCCAGGGCTGATACCTGCTTTTGCAGGGAAATCGCCAGGGATTGCAGGTTCAGGTCCATGAACTTGCCATTTTGCCGCGCCGGCATGCTGAGCATGGTAATCACCAGCCATGGTCGCACCCGGTCCAGGTGTTCATCGGTCATGCCGCGCCGTATCAGTGCTTCGCGGGTATCGTCGTACAGACGTATGCCCAGCAGCCGCTGCAAGGATTGATCGGGAGGCAGGAATATGGCATCGCTCATGTAGCGCAAGCTTTGTTGGTCCATCACGACTTCCATGACAAAGCGATCACTGGCCGAGAGCTTGTCGGTGACCAGTTTTGGCAGCTTGTTGACCAGGGGATCATCGGAATGAATGGTGCCGAACAGGTAGCTGGGCTCGACGCCATTGGCGTCAATTTGCCAGAGCAGGCCCTGGTCGAAGCGCTTGTTGAATGATTGTTTCTGTGTGTGAGTGTCCGCGCCCCAGGCCTGGCTGACACTGATCATCATCAACAGTATTGCCGACACAAACCATCGGCGACGATGAGTGATTGCCCGGATGGCGAAATTTTCGCGAACGCGCATGCTGTCTATCATTCCCTTGTTCCAGCCGGTAAACTCGCGGCTTGTTATTTATCGTATTCAGTCAGCACTGAAACAAACAGCAGGGTCTAACACGGATTCATGGTATCGAAGTATAGCAATTGGCGCACTGCTTGTACGATTTTGCAACAGCTTGTGGCGCTGCTGATAATGACCGGGCCGGGTCTGGCTGTTGCCGAGGACAGTGCGCACCCTGGTATTCCCGCCATGGTGGAGCCGGCGGCAACGACAAATGCTGATACCGCCAAGCGAAAAGTGACCCGCGAACGGCTGTGGGAAGTGGGCATGGGTATAGGTGGCCTGCACATGACAGATTACGAAGGCTCATCGGAAACCCAGTCCTATGCCTTCCCGATTCCGTACCTTATATATAATGGTGAGTTCTGGAAGGTGAGTCGCCAGGGTGTGCGCCGCGATGTTGTGCGCACCGACAGCTTCAAGTTTGATGTCAGCGGCAACGTTGGCCCGCCGGTAAACAGCGAAGACAATACCGCGCGCGTGGATATGCCGGATCTTGATCCCACCTTTGAGATCGGCCCTTCCATGGAATTATTGTTGTGGAACAGTGCCGACAAGCGCCATGTCTGGTCGTTACGCATGCCGGCGCGCGCCGTGTTTGTCACGGATTTTTCCGATGTTGAACCGGCCGGTTGGCGATTGCTGCCCAATATCAACTACGATGCCCATGACCTGGGGCGGCGTGAACCGGGCGCGGAAGGCTGGCACTGGGGTATTTCGGTCGGGCCGGTATGGGCAACCGAGGCTTATCACGATTATTATTACGAGGTCGATCCGATTTATGCGACACCGACACGACCGGCCTACAATGCCCGTGGCGGATACAGCGGCATTGGCGTCGGTTTCGCCGTACGCAAGCGCTACAAAAATGTCTGGTTTGGCCTGTTTGCGCGTTATCGCAATCTTGCCGGCGCCATATTTGAAGACAGCCCGCTGGTGGAGCAGCGCGACTCGCTGGTGGTAGGCGGGGGCCTGTCCTTTATTTTTGCCCAGTCGGACGAGTACGTGGAAATAGACAGTATTTTTGATTAACCGGAACGAGTGGAACACTAATGCAGATTTATACTCCCAAGGACCCGAACCAGTACATGGATCTTGTGGATCAGGCGATTTTCGAGGTTGATGAAATCCTGGCCTGTGTTGATGATGAAGACGGCGAGGACTTTGCGCTTAACGAGCTGCTGCCTATTTTCCAGTTCCTGGCCAAGGAGCTACGCCAGCTCGACCAGGATCTGCGCAGCGGCGAACACCGCTTTGGCGAAGGTCGCGATCTGCCGTTTGCCCAGATCCTGGACAACTGGGGTTCGCGTATTCCGTGCACTGATGTATTGCGAATGATCAATACCGTGTATAAGAGAGGTTTCGAGGACTAAAAAGAGAAAATTATGTCAGGCAATAGCATCGGCAAACTGTTTACCGTTACCACCTTCGGCGAAAGTCATGGCAAGTCACTTGGCTGTATAATTGACGGTTGCCCGCCGGGACTGGAGTTAAGCGAGGCCGATATCCAGCCTGATCTTGATCGTCGTCGTCCCGGACAATCCAGGTACACTACCCAGCGCAAGGAGCCGGACCAGGTGGAGATTCTTTCCGGTGTGTTTGAAGGCAAGACCACCGGCACGCCTATCGGCCTGATCATTCACAATACCGATCAGCGCTCGCAGGATTATGGTGCTATCAAGGATCAGTATCGCCCGGGCCACGCGGACTTCACCTATGACGCCAAGTACGGCATTCGCGACTATCGCGGCGGTGGCCGATCGTCGGCGCGTGAAACCGCCATGCGCGTTGCCGCCGGTGCTGTTGCCAGGAAATACCTTAAGGATTTCTACGGCGTAGAGATCGGCGGATACCTGTCGCAAATGGGTGATATCCATATTGATGATCTCGACTGGGATGAAATCCCCAACAACCCGTTCTTTTGTCCCGATGCCTCCAAGGTGCCGGAGATGGAAGCGCTGATCGACAAGCTGCGTCGTGAAGGTGATTCCATCGGTGCGTGTATCGACGTGGTAGCTGCCGGCGTACCGGCAGGTTGGGGTGAGCCGGTCTTCGATCGACTGGACGCCGATATTGCCCACGCCATGATGAGTATTAATGCCGCCAAGGGCGTCGAGATTGGCGCCGGTTTCTTCTCCGTGGAGCAACGCGGCAGTGAACATCGTGACCTGATCACACCTGACGGATTCGAAACCAATAATGCCGGCGGTATTCTCGGTGGCATTTCTTCGGGCCAGGAGATTACTGTCAGCGTTGCCTTTAAACCTACATCCAGTATCACCCAGCCGGGCAAGACCATTAACTCCGACGGTGAAGCCGTGGAAGTGGTCACAAAGGGTCGGCACGATCCCTGTGTTGGTGTGCGCGCTACGCCCATATGCGAAGCCATGCTCGCCATCGTATTAATGGATCATGCCTTGCGTCAGCGTGCACAGAATCCCGAGCGCGATCCTGTCATCGGTTGGATAGATGACGACGATGACTACTACGAAGAGGAAAGCGACGACTAGGCCATGCCTTACTGGCGACTGTCCGGGTTCTATTTCTTTTACTTTGCTGCACTGGGTGCACTGGTCCCGTACTGGGGCCTGTACCTGAAATCCATCGGCTTCAGCGCCATCCAGATAGGCAACCTGGTTGCCTTGTTGATGGTGTCACGCATTGTCGCTCCCAACATCTGGGGCTGGATAGCCGATCACCGCGGTCAGCGCCTTGCGGTCGTTCGCTGGGCCGCGTTCTTCGCCGCTGTTGCCTTTGCCGGTGTGTTTATCAGCAGCCAGTTCTGGTGGCTGGCGCTGGTGATGATGACATTCAGTTTTTTCTGGAACGCATCATTGCCGCAAGTGGAAGCGGCCACCATGACCCATCTCGATGGCAGTAGCGGCGCCTATTCGCGCGTACGCTTGTGGGGTTCGGTCGGCTTTATTGTTTCCGTTGTCGCGCTCGGCTACCTGTTTGATTATGTCGATACCTGGTGGTTGTTGCCGGTGATGTTGCTGCTGCTAACCGGTGTCTGGCTGTACAGCATGGTCATACCGGAAAGCCAGGTCAGCGTCAGTGATGATCATCTTGAGCCGCTGGCCAAAGTCCTGATGCGCCGCGAGGTGTTCGCCTTCCTGTTCGCCTGCCTGCTCATGCAGGCCAGCCACGGGCCGTATTACACCTTTTATTCCATCTACATGACCGACAACGGACTGAGCAAGGGCGCTGTTGGCTGGTTGTGGGCCCTGGGTGTGATCAGCGAAATCGGCGTATTCATTCTCATGCATCACCTGCGCCGTCATTTCAGCCTGCGCCTGGTGCTGGGCATCAGCTTTGCCCTGGCCGCCGTGCGCTGGATTATTATCGGTTATTTCCCCCAGAACATGACGCTGATACTGATCGCGCAGCTTATGCATGCCGCTACCTTCGGCGCCTACCACGCCGCCGCCGTCGAAATGGTGCACAACTTTTTCCGTGGCAAACACCAGATCCGCGGCCAGGCCATCTACGGCAGCATCAGTTTTGGCATTGGCGGTGCGCTCGGCGGTTTCTACAGCGGCATTACCTGGAACACCCTCGGTTCGCAATGGACCTTTACCATCGCCTCCGGCCTGGCGCTCGCCGCCGCGCTTGTTACCGTCCTGTGGGTCAGGTCGAGGAACTGATTCCTGTTTACCGGCCCCGGATAAGGGCGTATAAAGGTTTATATCTGTTAGTAATTGGTTTGGGTTGGAGAAAAAATTTCAGATGATTGCCGGCCGGATGCATCTGTTTTTTGTCTGACCACAAATATTATGAAGCCGGGAGTATTGGGATGAAACTCAGATTCCGATTGGGGCCATTCACATTCGGTAGCGGTGGTACTCGGTTGAGTATATGGAGTGGTGGAACGGGCGTATCTATTCCATTGTCCAAGAAAGGACGTTCTTTTGGAAAGGTTGGCATTGGTAATGCTAGCGCATACTTTAATGATTCATCTTCAAAAAATGTTAGCAAACAAAGAAGTCAGGAAGAAATAGAAGAATTACTTAGTAAGTTTAGCTCTGATGAAAGAGTGGCTATTGCTGCTCTTGGTTCTGACGAGGAGTTCATTTACAGGATACAGAGATATGGGGTGCCATGGCGAGGAGTCCAGGAGCGGCTCAAGGAAGAGCTGCCAGATGGCCTGCCTAATCGCGATGACATGGCTTACAGGCTTGTACCAAAAGCAATGGATACTGTATTCGGGATGCAGAATTCTGCATGGAAGACAGAGAAACGCGAAGCGAAAAGCGGTAAGGGCTTTACTACTTGGATTATTGTAAATGAAGTACCGAATTGGTCGGAGTGATTAAAATTAATTCACTCCAACCCCTTTAATCCATATAGATCACCCGACCTCTTTATTCTTCGTGAGGAGCACGTAGACATGATTGAATCAATCATCATCTCCGGTGTTGCAACTTTCGGAACTACACCCGAGCAAGTCAACGAGCTTTCTCAATTCAACTTCTTTTTCGGGTCAAACGGCACGGGGAAAACTACTGTTAGCCGTGTGATCGCGGATGAAACAGAGTTTCCAGGGTGCAGTGTCACGTGGAAGGCCGGGACCAAACTACAGCCGCTTGTTTACAACCGCGATTTCGTCGAGCGAAACTTCAACCAGTCGGCAGAACTGAAAGGGGTCTTTACGCTTGGTGAGAAGCAAGCCGACACACTCAAGAAAATCGCCACAACTAAAAGCGAATTTGATGCACTCACAGCCAAGATCGAAACGCTATCTCACGGACTACAGGGCGCAGATGGCAACGGTGGAAAAAAGGAGAGTTGGCAGCACTTGAAGCTAGATTGAAAGACAAGTGTTGGGCGCAAAAGCAGAAGCATGACGACAAATTGCATGGAGGCTTTGAGGGGTATCGGAATAGTTCTGAGAAGTTCAAAGGAAAGGTGCTTCAGGAGCTAGCCGCGAATAAGGAGACCCTTCTCACCTTGGCAGAGTTGGAAAATAAAGCTGAAAGCGTCTTCGGGCCAGCGCCCACGGAGGAAGCACATGTTCCCTTCGTCGATGCTACTAAACTCCTTGCGCACGAGACAAATCCCATTCTTAAGAAGCGCGTTTTTGGGAAGGAAGACGTCGATATCGCTGCGATGATCAAAAAACTCGGGAATAGTGATTGGGTTCAGGAAGGAAGAGCTTTCTACGACGTGAACGAGAAAGCCTGCCCATTTTGCCAGCAGAGTACAAGCGAGGCGTTCGCCCAAAGTCTGAACGAATACTTCGATGAGTCGTTTGTGGCGGACAGCAAGACGATTGACGACCTAGTCACGGACTACACTACAGAGGCGTCCCGGATTCAGCAGCAACTTGTTTCACTCATCGCGTCACCATCCAAGTTCCTCGATGTCGAAAAGCTCAAAGTTGAGAAAGAGTTGCTCGACGCGCTAGTCATATTGAACAACCAGCGCCTAGATGGAAAGAAGAAGGAAGCAAGCCGGGTGGTCAAACTGGAATCGCTGAGCGATGTATTCGTGGCGATCAAGGCTCTAATTGAGGCGGCCAACACCCAAGTCGCGACACACAACAAAATGGTCGCAAACCTCGCATCAGAGCGGAAGACCCTAACCGCGCAGGTGTGGAAGTTCGTCCTCGAAGAGCTGAAAGCTGACCTAGCCACGTTCAAGACTACCAAAGATGGTTTGGACAAAGCCATCTCGACGATGACAACTCAAATTGCAGATGCAAAAACAGAAAAGGCCAAGAAGGCAGCCGAGATTCGCGAGCTGGAAAAGCAAACTACCAGCATTCAACCAACAATTGACGGAATCAACAATCTTCTTTCGTTGTTTGGATTCCAAGGCTTCAAGCTCGCGAAAGCAACAAATGAGACTTCGTACAAGCTGGTTCGTTCAGATGGTACTGATGCCAAAGCGACTTTAAGTGAAGGTGAGAAGACGTTCGTCACTTTCCTCTATTTTTACCATCTGCTCAAAGGCAGCGACTCAGAAAGCGGGATGACAACTGACCGCATAGTGGTTTTTGACGACCCAGTTTCTAGTCTCGATAGCGATGTTCTCTTCATCGTTAGCAGTCTCATCAAAGAACTGTTCGATGAGGTGCGTTCTGGTACGGGTCACATCAAACAGATCTTCGTTCTCACGCACAACGTCTATTTCCACAAGGAGGTCACTTATAACCCAAAGCGGAAGGATGTCGCGATGAAGGAGGAAAGTTTTTGGATCGTTCGTAAACCCGGGCTCGCCACAAAAGTCGAGAAACATCCGACGAATCCGATAAAAACGTCGTATGAGCTGCTTTGGGCGGAGGTTCGCAAGCCCGAGCGCTCGAATCTAGCTATCCAAAACACGTTGCGACGTATTCTCGAAAACTACTTCAAGATTCTTGGGGGTATTGACTTTGACCATCTATGTGCGCTATTCGACGGAAAAGAGAAGATTATCTGTAAATCACTCTGCTCCTGGGTGCATGATGGGTCGCATTACGCACATGACGATCTTTACGTTTCAATTGATGACACGATGGTGGACACCTACCTAACGGTATTCAGGGGAATTTTCGACAAGTCGGGCCACGGTTCGCATTACAAGATGATGATGGGTGATGCCTACATGGAAAACGAATAATTAGGGTAGATAATCCGGGACTGGCCACGGTTTTGCTTAAGACCTTGATGCAATAGAAATGCAACTATCCCGATATCGGGTCGGACCTACGCAGGCTGTTGATAGTGTGAATGAAACACAAGAAAACAGATCCGATTTTACGCTTAGAGCGCTTGTTTCAGGTGTAAAACGTGGTATCTAAATATACTAATCTGGAAATAAGCCAGATAAGATGGCTGAAGAGGTTCGCTGGTAGTTGTTCCTCTAGGCTCGACCGAAATGGATGCAATTGAATGTGTCTTAACCGCAAAACCAACAAAAGAATAAAAATGGTCGGACTCGATTGAAAACCAAAAGGGCAAAAAATAAACGGGAAGAATTTCAATCGAGTCTGACCATTTTTGTTTCTTATAGGCTGGGCGTATCCTGGGAGGGGTGACCAAGTGAAAAAATTATTTTATTTGTTTTCAATTATAGCGATGGTTGTTCTGGCGTCAAATGTACAGGAAATAGAGGCTAACGATGACGTTATATGTGGCAAGTCGTTACTTAATATAAAATCTGTTAATGAATACAATGGAATAAGCACTAGATTATTTATTTCAGATAAGCATGGTAAACTTATATTCCCGGTTATCAGGCACCCTGGCAGTATCATTACGTTATGCAAGAAAAAGAAGTTTCTGTTGATTGATACTAATAGTAATTATGTGCCAACAGAATCGTTCTTAATGTCTAGTGATATGGCGGTATTGAGGGTGTTCAAGTTTGGAGAGGTCACTACATTTGGAAAATCGAAAGATGAAAACATATTCTGGGTCCAGTATTTTAGTAGTGTCGATAAAATTCCTCTAA